>TARA_R110002049_G_scaffold183916_1_pt1 | contig 23866 bp, 19 predicted proteins | sample TARA_R110002049 | Tara Oceans TARA_R110002049 (sample SAMEA4396941) | marine metagenome | biome: Polar Biome; feature: [SRF] surface water layer (ENVO:00010504); material: water (ENVO:00002006), including particulate matter (ENVO:01000060) such as... | depth 5 m
TATCGGCCTTTTTGAAAGCGTCCGCGATATCAGGGGTTAACCCAATGTGCCAGAACTCACTCTAAATCTACACTATCGATCGCGACGAGAAAGTCTCATTGCCTTCTCGAACGATCGTTACTACGACAATGGTTTGGTGACATTTCCAGCGCCTGAACGTCCCGACAAAGGGCTGCGCTTGGTTCGACCCGAGGGTTTCTATGACAGAGGAAAGTCTCGGACTAATGAAGGCGAGGCGCGAGCTATAGTCGAGGAAATAGTGAGACGACTGAATTCCGATGAGCCATCGGTCAGGGACAAGTCAATTGGCGTGGTCTCGTTTAACTCAGAGCAGCAATCACTAATTCAGGATTTACTGGATCAAGAGCGATCCAAGAATCCTGCAATTGAGTGGGCGTTCGCTGAAGATTCCACAGAACCTGTGTTCGTGAAGAATCTGGAAACTGTTCAGGGCGATGAGCGGGACGTGATTTTCTTCAGTGTTACTTATGGACCGGATCGGGCTGGTAACGTCTATATGAATTTCGGGCCATTGAATCGTGACGGTGGAGAGCGCCGTATGAACGTGGCGATTACACGAGCACGCGCGGAAATGGTGGTATTTTCAACTATGCATCCCGACAAAATTGACTTGTCGCGCACCAACGCGAGAGCTGTCGCAGATTTGAAGAATTTTTTAAATTACGCGGAACGTGGGCCAGACGCTTTGGCGGCGGCTGTGCACGGTTCTATTGGTGACTTCGAGTCACCGTTCGAGTCTGCCGTCGCGTTTGGACTTAGGGAAAAAGGTTGGACTGTGCACCCGCAGATAGGTGTTTCCGCATTTCGGATTGACTTGGGCGTTGTGCACCCTGATCGGCCCGGCGTTTATCTGGCTGGGGTCGAGTGCGATGGGGCGATGTATCACAGCTCTGCATATGCGCGTGAGCGGGACAAAATTCGTCAGTCCGTTCTTGAGGGCCTCGGTTGGACGTTATTTCGTGTGTGGTCAACGGACTGGTGGATTAATAAGGCACAGGCCTTGGATGCTCTTGACAATAGGCTAGAGGAACACCTCGAAGCAGATCGGGCAGAGCAAGCACGTGTCGAGTCCAAGACGAACGACGGGCGCGGCACTGTAGTTACCAATAGCACAGACGACCAAGCGTCGAGGGCATCCGATGCCCCCGCCGACGATAGTACGGGCATTTCGAATTGGTCGGGAACCAGGAGAGTGGCAAATTGCGCAAGCGATAACACCAGGACTCACATAGATAAAGACAGTAGCGCGAACTACGCAGCAGATCAGGGTACGGGGCATGTGGATGACGGCGACAAGGTTGGCGCTAGTGAGTTTAGGCAAGCTGTAGTGTATGTGCAGGAAAAAATCCAGGTCGATACCGGCTCGGAGCAACTTGGAAATATGAGTCCTGAAGCACTTGTTGACGCAGTAGTACAGGTTGTCAATGTTGAATCACCTGTTCATGTGGATGACATCATTCGCAGAGTGACTCAAGGGGCTGGTTTACAAAGAGCTGGCGCACGTATCCAGAATGTAATTAATCAGGCGATCGAACTGGCAGTGAGTCGCAAATTGGTTCGGAAGAAAAAATTGTTCCTTTGGCGACAAGGACCTCATAAACCAGACGTTCGCGATAGAAGTGATTTACCAGCTCAGGACAAGAAACTAGAGCGCGTTTCGCCCGAAGAAATCGCCGTTTCATTGCTTGGTGTTGTGCGCCGAAACTTTTCACTATCTGCAGATGATGCTATATCCGAAGCGGCGAACGACCTGGGCTTTCAGCGAGTGACAGCGACTATGCATAAGCAATTCGAGCGGATTTTGAATGCGTTGATCACGAAAGAGTTACTGTTGCGAGACCAAGGGGTAGTAAGCACGCGCTGAGTTACCGGCGATCGAGCGGAATTTAGAGACCTGAGTTGAAACCGTGTGGAGGGGTTCGGGGTTGTCGAGAATGGGAATGGAAGTAGCCGCGCCGGAAAGGAGCTATCTGCTGCAAGCAATTTATCGGGCTAGGTATGCGCGACAATAACGTGACAACATTGAAATCAAGAATTAGATTTATCCATACTTCTGACTGGCAGCTCGGTATGACACGTGCATTCCTGAGCCCGGAGGCGCTGTCTCGTTTCAGTCAAGCGCGCATCGATGCAATCGCAACGCTGGGCAAGCTAGCAAAAATGCATGAAGCGCAGTTCATCGTTGTTGCTGGCGATGTATTTGAATCCAATCAACTGTCCAGACAGACGTTGATGCGGGCCATCGACGTGCTCGAATCCCTATCCGTGCCGATCTTCCTGTTGCCGGGCAACCACGATCCGTTGGATGCCTCATCGATCTTCTCCACCAAGGAATTTAGGGGAGTCGGCGAGTACATCATTGTATTGCGTAACATGGACCCTGTTTCGGTACCCGGCCTGCCGGGCGTGGAGGTGGTGGGAGCCCCCTGGCGAACGAAACATCCCAACTCGGATCTGTGCCGCGAGCTGGCCGATTCTCTTGATCCGGCGAACAACACTATCCGGGTCGCGGTCGCGCATGGTCAGGTCGACACCCTGTCTCCGGATCCGTTCCGACCGGAAGTCATTAACCTCACGAATGCCGAACAAGCGATTCAGGACAATAAGTTTCACTACCTGGCGCTTGGTGACCGTCACTCCGTGACCGAAGTCGGGAGCACGGGGCGAGTGCGTTACTCCGGGGCGCCGGTCGCCACCGCCTTCGATGAAGACGATCCCAACAAGGCACTATTGGTGGAACTGCAGCTCGACGGGAATTCTCGAGTAGAGCCTCTTGAAGTCGGCGCATGGTCGTTTATTGCGAAAGAGCGCGCCATGAACGGGGCGGAAGACCTGGCAGCGTTCGAAAAGTGGCTGAATGAGATTCCGAATAAGGGACGCACCGCGATCAAGGTCGGGTTCCAGGGCAGTATCAACCTGGCAACGGCGGCGGCGCTCGATGAGATCATGGATTCAAAGGCCGAACTTTTTGCGAGCTTAAGGCAGAGAGAACGTACGACCGACCTCGCCATCGTCCCGGACGAACTCGACCAGGACAGCGTTTCGCTATCGGGATACGCCCGCGATACCTGGAATGAATTGCATGAGATGGCAAGACAGGACGACCGGGTCGCGCAAGATGCGCTCAGGTTGTTCTACCGCCTTAGCGCACAAGGCGGTACTGAATAGTGCACATCCTCAGACTTGCGCTGGAAAACTGGCGGGGAGTCGACTCGCGTGAAGTGACCTTGTCCGACGGCGTCACTGTCATCGAAGGTCCCAATGAAATAGGCAAATCTACAATCGTCGAGGCGATCCGTCTGCTGTTTGGTGAACTGGACTCGTCGAAGAAGCAGGCCGTCAAATCGATCAAGCCAGTGGATAAGGACGTTGGCAGCACGATCGAAGCGGAAATACAGTCGGGTAACTATCATTTCATTTACTCGAAGACGTTCAACAAATCGAGCCAGACATCCTTGAACATAGTGGCGCCGGCCAAAAAACAGCTCACCGGCAGAGAAGCCCACGAGCGTGCGGAGCAGATTCTGGGTTCGACGGTGGACATGGCACTTTGGGAAGCCTTGCTGGTTGATCAAGGCGAGAAAGTGGCGCTCGCCAACATTCGGGACTCGGCAGGATTGGCGAAAGCGCTCGATGAGGCGGCCGGATCGTCCTCAAGCGGCGGCGAAGACACGGGACTGTATGCGACTGTGCAGGCTGAGTATGAAAACTACTTTACCCTGAAGACTGGCAAACCGAAGTTCTCTGCCGAGGAAAACGGACTTGAGAAAGCACAAGCCGCTTTCGACGAGGCAAAGAAAGCTGTCCTGGACGTAGAAGAGGATTCTCAGTCACATGATCGCTGTGCTGCCGAAGTGCGTCGCCTGACGTCGAAACTTCCGGGCCTCAAGGCAAGAACGGACGAACTGGATAAGCAGTGGGCCTCAATCAAATCGCTCAAAGACAAACTTGACGCAAAACAAAAGGAACTCGCCGCCGCTGAAGCGATGCAAAAAGCGGCGACGGATGCAGAAGCGGACCGACGGACGCTGGTCGAGGAGATTGGCCTCGCCGAAAAGCGGCTGCGCGATGCTACTGAAAACCAGGAGCCGTTGCGGCTAAGAGCCGAGAAACTGAAGGATGAATTCGAAAAAGCGCAGTTGATCATCAACGATCTCAAGAAAAAGAGAATCGCCGCAAAGAATGCACTGGAACTTGCGCTGTCCGATGAGCATCACCTGCGCGATCTGGAAGCGCTTGAGAACGAAAGGAACCGACTTGAGCAGCTGAAAAACAATTCGAAGCAGATGAAAGCCGCGCTCAAGATCGTCGGACCTATCAAGATCGATGACTCCGCGCTTGAGGAGTTCCGGGGAGCGGAGCGCGCGCTCGATATTGCGAACAGCAAAATAGATGCAGTAGCAACGACGGTAGCAGTTACCGCTGAGAAGGATCTGGAGTTCGAATTCGACGGAGACACTGTTTCGCTGAGCAATGCGGACGTTGAAACTCGCAGCGTGGCGGCAGAGTTGCGCATTCGGCTGCCAGGTATCGCGACCGTTCAGCTATCGCCGTCAAGGTCGGTCGCCGACGTACAGGAAGATGTCGCTGATGCGCGGGCAGTGTTCACAGACTTGCAAAACCGTTTCGGTGTGAGTGACCTGAAGGAAGCGGTTGCAGCGAACGAGAGGCGGGTGACAGCGCAGCGGGAGATCAGCCGTCTAAAAGAACGCGAAGCAGAGATTCTGGGAGGCGCCAGCCAGGCAGAGATAGAGCAGTCGATAAGGTCCTATCAGTCAGATTGCGATGCTTACATTGAGAGTAGGCAGTCTGGTGTGGAGCCGCCAGGCAGTGCTGCTGATGCATCCAGGCGTGTCCTTGAGGCCAAGGAACTATTCGGCTCAACAGAGACCGCGCTTGAAGCGGCACGGGAAAAAGCGGATGGCCTGCAAAGTGACTACGCCCAGATCGATGGTGAGCTTCGCATTGCACAGCAGGATATGGCCGGCATGGAAGCAGCACTGAACGAGAAGCGCGAAAGGTTAAAAAAGTCACGATCGACCGAGACTGACGAAGTACTGGCCGAACGTGCGAGGAAGGCGCGGTTAGCCGTGCAGAAACTGGAAGAAGAGACCGCGACTATTCAAGCCAGCTTCACGGAGTCGTCGCCGGAATCGGTTGAAGAACTGCTCAACAATGCTAGAGATGTGCACGACCGTGCCAATGCTAACCTGCGAGAGGAAGAGCAGAACTGTGCGATCCTGGCCGACCGATTAGTGCAGGCTCAGGCCGATGGTCGGTTCGAAGCAATGGAAGCTGCAGCAAGCGAGCTTGAGCATTGTGAGGATACATTGAAATCTACTCGCCGCCGTGCAGCGGCCGTGCAATACCTTTGGAATACATTGAATGAGTACCGCGACGCTGCCCGTCAGACCTATGTTATGCCGTTAAAAGAAGCAATCGAGCGCCTGGGGAAAATTGTGTTCGGTGCCGATTTCGAAGTGGAAATTGGCGATGATTGGTCACTCATTTCGCGAACACTGAATGGGAAGACATTGCCGTTCGGGGATCTGAGTATTGGTGCCAAAGAGCAGCTTGGAATACTCATCCGACTCGCGGCCGCTCAAATAGTATCGAAACAAGGTGGTGTGCCGCTGATAATCGACGACGCCCTTGGATTCTCTGATCCTTCGCGATTGGGGACGATGGGTGCTGCAATTGCCGCGGCCGGCAGACAATGTCAGATTGTGATTTTGACCTGTACGCCAGGCCGATTTATGCACGTAGGGAACGCCGAGGTGGTGCGGTTTTGACGGCGAACTGAGTTCGGCGTTGTTCAGCGATTGCAGCTACAGACGGTGATTCATACCATCATTTTTGAGAAAGATATTGACCGGGCACAGACACATTTGGACGGTATGGTGACTGCAGCAGACTCTGATGAGTACGCTCATGAGTGGCGGGAGTTTCTATTTCATTTAGAAAGGGTGTGGGAAAGAGCGCTAAACGCGTACGAATCGAGATCTTCGTTTCAGAAATTAAATCAGAAGTACAGAAAGCTACGCAAAGGTGACCCGTTGCTTCGGTACTTGAAACAGGCGCGTAACGCGGAGACACATACGCTACAGGGGACGCTTACTTCACCTCTAAACATAATGGTGCGCGACAAGTCTGGTCGTCCGTTCAATCTCAGTAGATTAGATACAACGTTGGTCGACGGGTGTCTAACGATCGATATCAGAACGCATGATATCTTGCTTGATCTTGACGCGGATGTTTCTCGCGGAACACCGTCACTAGCTAGATTTCTCTGCCGCGGGAAGTGGTACAACCCGCCGAGCTCGCACCTAGGTAATCGTCTGAGCACACAGAATCCAGTAGTCGTTGGAAAGATTGGATTAGACTGTTGTAGGCATTTCGTGCAAGAAATCGCGAAAACCGAAGAAAATAGAGATAGTTAATCATCCGTTTGGTTGCGTTTGAACATGAAATTCGCAGCAAATGCACAACGGCAAGAAAACAGGGAGAGTTTTGAGTAGGTATGGCGAATTAGGCGCAGGAGTCCCCGCACTTGGAACTTCAGATAGCAGTAGTGTCGGCGCACCGTAGCAATTATTGCATCAAAACAAATCATAGGACTTCTAAGTAACGCTTCTGCGACAATGCTTTTGATATGCAAGCTTAGTACGCAGCATAAAAGATTCTGACCAGCTAATTCGTCACCTCGGGCTGAATTCGAAGCCCGATTGGGGCGATCAAAACGATTTCTTGATTAGTAGCTATGTCTAAGGCGTTTCTGTAGATGGTAGTCCTTCGCGATACCCACATTCAATTGCAATTGAACCAAGCCACACTATGTTAACTCGGCCGCCCCAAACTTCGTAAGATGCGCGGCCACGTCGTTTGAAATATTCGTGTGTTGTCGTGCTCTCCTAGCCGTTGCTGGCCCTGGTGTTTTTTTAACCGTTCTTCCGAGGTGATCTAAACGCATCGCTATGATATAAATCCACTGCGGTCTCTGTATTGCAAGGCCGTGCTCGGGCGCATTGGCTAACGGCTGTGCGTTACCGGTAGTGTTCCCCAATCGGGACAACCGGACTTCTTATCAATCAATTAGGAGTCTGGAATGTCCAATCCCCTGGCAAAAAAGCGCGCACGCGCATTCAAGTGTCAAGACGGTAAATGCTTCTACTGTGGTGTACCCATGTGGGAGAACAATGCTGATGAGTGTCGTGATTATGCAGGGCTTTCGCCCAAGCTAAAGAGGCGTATCCGTTGCACAGCGGAACACTTAGAAGCGCGAGTCGATGGTGGTTCCGATGCTTACGAAAACCTTGTCGCTGCCTGTTGGTTTTGTAATCAGTTACGCCACCGCCGGCCAACGCCGCTTGGCCCCAAGCGTTACCGCAAACTGGTGCGAGCAAGAATGCGTGCAAGAAAATGGCACCCGGTTGAGATTCATAAAATGCTTGAGGCGACGTGCGTTGATGGTTGACCTTCTCCTCTAAGAAAGTCGCTATAACGACAGTCTGCCGCTGGCACTGCCGTCGGTGCTAACGTTTATAGCAATCGAACGGCGCAGGCACTTACTAAACAATCGGACGAATTGATTAGGCGCCCTCTGCTAGCTTGGGCACGTCATTCTTACCGGATAGGCCATAGTATCGGCCGGTAGTGCCGATCTGCCATGCTGAAATACTTGCCGATATACCTAACAGTATATCGGGCCGCTTATGTACCGGCCAGGCCGTGCGACCACCAGCTCTCGGATGAGTTTGGGTTTGGCATGAAATAAATCTAATTGAAGCGGTTGTCCGGAGCGCCTGTATTTTTCAACTCCACTTGCGCCGAAATCCCTGCGGCGTTTCCCCGACATGTTTCCTGAAGGTTCTGGAAAAATGCCCGTGGCTCGAAAATCCGGTCTCGTAGGCGATCTCTGTGATCGCGTGGCTTGAGTTGGCCAGCAACCATTGTGCCCGCCGTATACGTTGGGCAATTACATACTGCCCCGGTGTTTGCCCAAAAGCCGTTCGAAACTCGCTGAGTAGACGTTCCCGACGAAGACCGGTGACGGCTGACAAGTCTTGAATGCGAATTGTCTCGGCCAGATTGTCGTGTATGTACGAGCGCAGCAACTGCATGGTCCGATCATCGAACCCTGTTTTTATTGCATCTAAGTCGACAGCGGAAGCATCGCCGTAGGATCGAAAAAGGTGTAGGCAAAGAGCTTGCCGAATCGAATCCGCCAGTAGCTGCGATAGATCGTCGGAATGCTGGATTACACGCAAGAGCTCGCATACCGATTGATAGCAATAGTCATCGCGTAACCCATGCACGGGCGCAATTGACTCATAGGTCGCGCCCGGTAGGAATCGGCCAATGGCATCAGAGTCCAGATAAACAACGGCATAGTCAATTTCGCCACCCTCTGCTCGGCCTGCGTACCGAGTGCCCGCCGGTACAATCCAGATCTCTGCCGCATTCGCAGGTTCGAGCGACATGGCGCGGCCATCAAGCTCTGTCTCAAGCGCCGTCATTCTGCCGTTGAGATGCACAATCACCGCATGACGATGATCATGGATCGACCATTCTATGCCGCCCTTAATGTCCTCGCGTGTCGCCACGAGTTCGAGGCCGTCCCATGCGGCAGTTTGCTCACTTGTTATCGTTGACATCATTGATTCCAGACTGATCGCGATCGCCCAGTGTCACTAATGTGCAAGCGCGCGACAAATGGGAAAGCGGACTCCGGTCTAACTTTCTACCATATCCCTCACATACAGGCCTGCAGTTCTACTCAATGCTGTTCGGGCTCGTGAATCGGTCTAGCCAGAAATCAAGTACTTGGAGCCTTCAAATGAATCATTCATTGCAAGATAAAGTTGTCATCATCGCCGGCGGCGCGAAGAACCTCGGTGGCCTGCTGGCCCGGGAGTTTGCCAGGGCAGGTGCCAAAGCGGTTGTAATTCATTACAACAGCGATTCGACTAAATCGGCAGCGGATGAGACCGTCGCGGCGGTGCAGCAGGCCGGTGCAAAGGCCGTGGCGTTTCAGGCCGACCTGACCAGTGCGGCGGCCATGAAAAAGCTCTTTTCGGACGCCGTTAAAGCCGTTGGGCGGCCCGATATCGCGATTAACACGGTAGGCATGGTAGTAAAGAAGCCGATTGCAGAAGTGTCCGAAGAACTGTTCGATGAATCCTGCGCTGTCAACGTCAAATCCGCATTCTTCTTTCTCAAAGAAGCGGGTACGCATGTCAATGACAATGGCAAGATCTGTACCATTGTCTCGTCATTGCTGGGAGCCTATACGCCGTTCTATGCGGCTTATGAAGGGCTCAAGGCACCGGTTGAGCACTTTACTCGAGCAGCATCGAAGGAACTGGGCGATCGTGGAATCTCGGTAAACTCGATTGGGCCGGGTCCGATGGATACGCCTTTCTTTTATCCTGCTGAAGGCAAAGATGCGGTGGCTTATCACAAGACGGCCGCCGCACTGTCGCCATTTTCCAAGACCGGCCTGACCGACATCGAGGACATTGCGCCCTGGATACTGTTTATGGTTTCGGACGGCTGGTGGATGACGGGCCAGACAATTCTCGTCAACGGCGGTTATACCACCAAGTAGCGAGTTTTAGCCTGGGCAATATACGCTTTGTGGGGACCACCGACGTTTCTGGCATGATGTAGCAGGAAACCCTTAGCCATTTTGACGGCTAGCAAATACGGAGGTACGGCCGTGCGAACACTTACTATCCTCATCCTTGGATTCGTATTGTTTCTTATATTTGTGGCCGCCGCCAAGGTTATTCGGCCAGGTGAGCGTATTGCGGTTGCGAACGCGGCTTTACTTTTTATTCCTGTGTGGTTGGCCGCGACAGCTTACAATTTCTGGATAGGTGTGAGCGAAGCAGGTTACACGGTCGCCGAAGAGATGCCGATACTACTGCTGCTCTTTGGGCTGCCAGCCGCTGGTGCTCTTTTCAGTTGGCGAAGATTCTCGCGCGGCTGAGTTAGGGCGCGCGAGCGATAGCCCGCATTGTACTGAAGGCGGAGTGGTCGAGATGGGTAGCTACCAAAATGCGATTGTCGATCGTTACCACGGTTGGCGAGTCGTGCCTATCCTTGAGTGGCTGACTGGCGATGGCTGTGAGCTCGATGATTCGAACGAACTGCTACGGTCTCTGGCGATGAGAATGCTGCTCGAGCGTGCGCCAATCGTTAGTCTGCGCCTCTCTATTTATGATGCAAAGCGTAACCAGCCTGGCTGGTCGGCAGTGTGGAGCATCGGGAAGACGATTCACCAGAACAGAACGGCGGAACCAAGCTTGACCCGACCCGGGAGCTACCTTTCGTCGCACATTTCGCATGTTGACCGTACGCGAAAATGCTGCCGGCAACGATTGGAAAAGCGGGCCAAGAACGAAATCTCCTCCTACCTGCAGAACCTCGCCTCTCAAGGAGCCACCGACTACATCCACTTACCGCTTCGGACGCCGTCGACCGGGCACGATAGTCTCGCTATTGTCACTGACAGAATAGGCGGTTTTGAAAAAGAGGATGTATGTAAATTCGACGCGCTTGCGCTGGCATTCGCGCCAACGTTTGCAGCGGTCGAACAGCGCAGACGCTTACCAGGTAGTCGGACGAGTTGATTCGACGCCTTCTGCTGGCTTGGGCACGTCATTCTTACCGGATAGGCTATAGTATCGGCCGGTAGTGCCGCTCTGGCAGTGGCATGTCCTATAAAAAGAACCAGAAAGTTAGCGTCATGACACGAACAAAACCACGCGCAAGGCGAACCCAGCGGGAGCGAAGCGACGCAATGCAGTCGACGTTGCTGGACGCAACTATTACTTGCATGACGCGAGACGGTTACGCGGGCACATCCATTAGCTCTATCGTGGAGGAGGCGGGTGTATCGCGTGGTGCGCTTCTGCATCATTATCCAACCAAGAACGAGTTGATCGCGCATGCGATCTATCACTTCTACGAGCAGCGTCTTGCCAGGTTCAAGAAGCAGCTCATGGGTGCAGAAACGGAAGCGCTTTCTCTCGAAGACCGGTTGCGGGTGTTAAAGGACGACTTCGCGCGGTGGCACGACACGGCGCTGGAGATCGAGACAGCCATGCGTACCGATGCCGAGATTGCGGCCATCGAAGAGACATTGCTGGCCGAGGACCGGGAGGCAATGAGCCTCGAATACGAGCAGCTGTTCCCTGAGTTTTCGGCCACCTCAAGCGCACGCGAGCTCGTTGGCATCGCGTGCAGCATGATGCGCGGGTTAGCCAGTACCGAGCGGGAGGAGGATGCGGAGCGCCGCTTTAAGATCTGCGCCGCAATGCTACAGGCTTATTTGGAGTCCGCTGAAAACCAAGGCGCTTGATGTCTTTACATACAGGACGTCCGTACGGTATGTTTCGGTTGCAGATCGCTGACCGAACGGATAAACCCAATGACAAGCAAGCAGACAAAGAGCGCCCAGGTACCTCTTCACGGGCTGGTACTCGGCACCGCAATCATTTTGGCAGGACAGGCACATGCTCAGGCGGTGAATTCCGATGAGTCTGGAACGGGAGTCCTTGAAGAGATAGTCGTGACCGCCGACAAGCGTTCGGCGAAGAGTGTCCAGGACCTGGCCGCGAGCATTACTGCGTTCGACGAGAACAAGCTTGAGAACTTGAACGTCCTCGACTTCGACGATTTCATTGTGCAGGTGCCGGGCACCAATTTCCTCAATAACGGTGGCCCTGGCCGCGGCAATGAAGTGGCTTCCATTCGCGGTTTGTCCACGGTGGCCGATAATACGGTGGGTGTCGTTGCTCAATACCTGGACGGTGCGCCGCATTTTGGCAACTCATATCGGTTCTTTGACATAGGTGAGGTAGGCGTCCTCCGTGGTCCGCAAGGCACCTTGTGGGGTTCGCAGTCGATAGGTGGTCTTATCTACTACCGTTCCAATCGACCTGATCCGAGCCAGTTTGATGGCAACATTCAAGCCGACATGTATTCATCGTCGGGCGATGGTGGACTAAGTCAGCGTTACAGCGGCGTCGTGAACATACCCCTGATCACAGACAAGCTGGCAGTCCGGGCGGCAGGTCAGTTTATCGACGAAACCGGTTATATCGACAATTTGCGAACCGGGACCGACGACATCAACGATGTCAAAGAGTCAGCCTGGAGACTGTCCGCACTTTACCAACCGACCGATGCCGTAACGGTTACCGCCATTTACCATGGCAACGATCTTGAAGCCAACGCGCCAACCTTTTTCGACATCGACCTCGGTGGTCAGGATGTTGACCAGCCCTCCGACGAGGGTCCCGCGAAACAGGAATACGACCTTTTCAACCTTGTAGTGGACGTGGACCTTAGCTGGGCGACGCTTTCGTACACAGGCTCGCAGTTTACGAATGATGGTGGCTATACCGATTTCGAGGATTCAACCGGCTCACTGGTACAGACCACCACCACGATAGACGAAGAGGCGACAACGCACGAATTGCGACTGGTCTCAAGCAACGGTAGTCCGTTGCAATGGATCGCGGGTCTCTACTATGACGACTACGACGATTTCAACCAGACAATCGATTACACGTTGACTGATTTTGGCGACCCGGCGCCGGTGGAGGGTACGACTCAGGGCGGTCTGATCACGTATACGGACAAGGCTGTTTTCGGCGAAATCAGCTACCAGTTCACGGACAAATTACGCGTACTGATCGGCGGGCGCTATTTCGACTGGGAAGTCGATAATCACGAGGTGTTCCTGATTGGCGGTGCAGACTTCGGTTTCGTCACCAATGGTGTCGCGTCCGATACAGACTTTTTCTCGAAGTTCCTCGTCGACTACCGTATCAATGATGATGTGATGGTTTACGGCTCGATCTCCGAAGGCTTCCGTTACGGTGGTTTTAATACGTTTGTCGGCGAAGCCTTGTTCGGAATCTCGGAGGAGTACTTCCAGTTTTCGCCCGATACGCTAGTCAGCTACGAGACCGGCGTTAAATCCATGTTTCTTGACGGCAGGTTGTCGGTCAATGCAGCGGTTTATCTCCTGGACTGGCAGGAAGTGCAGACCGTCGTGCAAAGCGATACGGCAGGTGCCTTCGGACAAGGCTTCTTCACGACCAATGTTCCGGACCTCGAAGCGAAAGGGCTGGAGCTCGAACTGGTTAGTCAGGACCTGATCGCGCCGGGTGTATATGCCGCATTTAGCTGGGGCTACACGGACAACGAGTTCAAGGATGACGCGCAACTCTTTCCGGGAACCCGTGTAACTATCAACAAGGGCGACAGCTTGCGCCGAACGCCAAAAAATACCTATTCGTTCGATCTCGGCTACGAGTTTAGTGCGGGCGGCGACGCTGACTGGTTCGTTCGTGCGAACTACTGGCACAAGGATGCAACGCAAACGTTTGGCTACAACGGCACTGACGGCGACGTGAAAGTGCCGTCACAGAATGTTGTCAACATGTCGGCCGGGGCGCGCTGGGATAGCTTTCAGTTGAAGCTCTATGTTGACAACCTGACGGACAAGGCACCCTGGCTTAATGTGTTCTCGGGTGCGTCGTTTGGTCAGCCGGGTGCCGACGATGCTGTACGCGCCAATACGATACGGCCGCGCACATTTGGTATAGAGGGCATCTTCTACTTCGGCATGTAACAATGTGAAGCGTGACAATAAAATTGTGATGCTTCAATGTCGAGAAAACTTGCTGTCGGGACGATGGCAGCCTATTCGGCACCCATGGTGCCGATATGGATGCTACACACGCCGGCACTGTCTATTCTGCCCGGCCTCTACGCGACGCTGGGTGGGATCGACCTTATGACCATTGGCGCAATTCTGGCGTTTAGTCGCTTTCTTGACGGCTTCACTGACCCGCTTGTTGGCTGGTTGTCAGACAACACGCGCACGCGGTTCGGCAAGCGCAAGCCATGGATTCTGGCCGGCAGTCTGTTATGCCTGGTCGGCGTCTGGTTCTGGTTCAGGCCGGGGCCCGACACGGGCGCTGTGTACTTCCTGCTTGCATCGGCCGCAGTCTACCTTGGCTGGACCATGGTGGAGATTCCGCACGCGGCATGGTTAAGCGAGCTCACGCACGGCTACAACCAGCGTTCGCGTTTATCGGCGACCCGCACCACCGGAATATATTTAGGCCACTGCGTGTTCTGGCTTGGCCCGTTCCTGCCCATGCTTGCAACGCGGGAAATAACGCCTGAGGTCATGCGGATTCAGTCTTGGGTCATTATTGGGTTGCTGCTGGTGTCTGTCACCTGGATGCTGAGCCGTGTGCCGATAGGCTATTCAGGCTCTCGCTCGTCGCCCAGTATCAAGCGCGCCGCAGTAGCCATGAGCAAAAATGGCCCCGCCAAGCTTCTAGCCGCGATTCTGCTCGTGAGCTGGTTTGCCAGCGGAATGGTCGCTGGTCTCTACTTTTTCTACATTAGTGAGTATCTCCAGCTAGGCGACAAATTCGGCCACATCGGGCTCTCGGTGGCAGTGATTGGCTTCCTGAGTGCTTCGGCATGGGGCTGGGTGGCTACGCGGGTAGGCAAGCATCGCGTTATAGCGATCTGCAACTTCAGCACGGTTCTCACCTTGCTGGCCATGGCGATGCTGGAGCCGGGCACATCCGCATTTTATCCGTTGCTGCTTATCTTCAGCTTCTCGGCATTGTTTGGCGCAGGATCAACCGTTGGCTACTACGCGTTGATGAGCGATGTGGTTGACTACGACGAGCTCAAGACGGGTGCGCATCAGGCCGGCAGCTACTACGCGCTGATAACCCTGTTACAAAAGTTGGGGCTTGGTGCCGGGGCCGGCAGTGCACTTATTCTGGCGGCACTCTTTGGCTTTGATCAGAACGGAAACAATGAAGGCCAGGCGCTGATCGGATTCTTCGTCGCTTTCCTGGGTATCCCGATAGTGCTCAACCTTGTTGCCACTCTTCTGGTTTTTAATTTTCCGCTTGACGAAAGGCGGCATCGTGTCATTCGAAAGCGACTTGACTCATTGGCTCGTCGCCGCACCGTTACGGCGCATGGCTGAGGCCCGGGTTCTGGCGGATCGCGAAAGTGGCGTCGTCATTTCGATTATGCGCTGCTTCCTGAACACTACGCCATGGCCAGGTATCAAAACGTTCAGGTGAGTACAACTTGGCGTCGAAGCACTTGAAAGTGACATTTGAACGCACGGCTAAATCGCAATTGCTGCAGGAGATTACTTATGCGTAAAGTTTTTTGGACGTTGTTCGTGCTTCTTATCAGCACGTCGGCGAGTTCGCAGCAACTGGCGCTGGTCAATGGAACTGCCATTCCCGTAACTGGCGCACAAGCAATCGAGAATGCAGTCGTACTTATCGATGACGGACGCATAACAAATATTGGTGAGAATCTGGAGGTGCCATCGGGCTACGAGGTCCTGGATGTGCGCGGTAAGTGGATTACCCCGGGCATCATTGATACCAACGTGCATTTGATTCTGACGACTATTCCGGAGTTCTTCATCAAGTACGAAGACCGGTTGACAGACATTGCGATCCAGTCAGCACAGGTTGGCTTGAAATACGGGCTGACAACGATGCCGGATACCTGGGGTCCATTACCGCCTTTGCTGGAGGCGCGAGACAGAATTAACAGTGGTGAATTCGTCGGCAGCCGGATCCTGGTTGCAGGCAACATTATCGGCACCGGTGGCCCCTTCAGCCAGTCATTCATGGGTGGGTGGCCTCTGAACGGTTTGACTGTACGCTACGGTGGTTGGGTCCGCCCGGAAATACGCCAGCGTATTGACGCGCTGTGGGAAGACGATGTCGGTCCCGCGATGATTGCGATGACGCCGGAAGAAGCGGCGCTGACTTTGCGCAAATACATCGCCAAAGGTGTGGACTTCGTCAAGATAGGTGTCAGCGGGCACGGCCTTGGGGCGGTGGAGCCATTATTGTTTTCACCCGCAGTGCTGGAAGCCATGCGCAAGGAAGTTCGCGCTGCAGGAATCCCGCTCACCACCCATACGTTTACGATCGAAAGTCTGCGTCTGGCGGTTCAGATGGAGCCGGACCTATTGCTTCATCCGAACGTCATGAGCCCCTCGTGGGAGTATGCAACCGACAAACAACGAGAAGCCATTACCTCGTTGATGGCGCAGATTGCTACCAAGGGTATATACGCGGGGCTCATGATGGTTCCGGAGGAGAACAAGTCGCGCATTTATGCCGAATGGGACTACAGAGAGCACACAGATACGCCTTCGCTTAACAGGATAATGGATGAACGTCAGTTCACCATGGCAGGCGTGAGTCACGAGAAGCAGGTTGCCGGCCTCAAGGCCTGGCTGGATAGCGGCATCAAGTACACGCTTGCTACGGACCAGGGTCCTGATTCCACCGACCTCGGCCCGGTTGCCTGGGGGCGTCTTGGCAGGATGCATTTTGGCCGAATGATCGGGCTCCAGGAAGCCGGTGCCAGCCCCATGGAAGTGCTGGTTGCTTCGACGCGCGCTGGTGCGGAAGCCTACGGCCTTGAAAAAACACTGGGTACACTTGAGGCTGGCAAAATTGCAGACATGCTTGTGCTCGATGCGGATCCTCTGCTCGATATAGCGAACATGCGGAAAATCAATGCGGTGATCAAGGATGGAAAGATCGTTGACCGTGAAGCGTTGCCGACTGTGAAAGTGCTCGACTACGACCCGAGTTTGCCATGGCCATTCTAAGGGGGATGGCAAATTCATGGGCGGAAGTGGTGGTAAGTTCCATGCTTGCTGCGAGTATTCTTATCGGTAGCAATGCATCTGCAAATGATGAAGGCTGGCAGTTGGTCGACCCTGGCAACATTGCCGTACTGCAGGTTGATGGCGACCGCGTTGTTATAGAGTTGAATCCGGAGTTTGCCCCTGCCACGGTGAACCAGTTCAGGCGTCTGGCCCGCGAAGGTTTCTATGATGGCCAGAGTTTCTATCGCGTGATCGACGGCTTCGTTGCGCAAGGTGGGGATGGTAGCGACATGGGGGCGGCAAACAACGAGCCCACAATTCGCCCAGAGTTCGAACGTGACTGGACTGACGACATCCAGTATGTGCGTGCGCAGTCACCTGACCTGTTCGCCCCGGAAGCTGGTTTTGTTAACGGCTTTCCGGTGGCGGCCGATAGACAGTCCGAGAAGATTTGGCTGACCCACTGCCCTGGGGCGATCGCGATGGCACGACTCAATGCGGCCGATTCGAGCAGTACGGATTTTTACGTCGTTATCGGTCAGGCACCACGCTACCTGGATCGCAACCTGAGTGTGTTCGGCCGTGTCGTTCTTGGTTTAGACGTGCTTCAGCGCCTGCCGCGTGGCTCAAAGGAGTCAAACGGTATTCTCGAGAATATTGGTGACGGCAGTATTATCGATTCTGTAAGAATACTTTCTGACCTCCCGCAGGCTGAGCAGTTTTCACTCTGGCGCGTCGATACAAACGGCTCGGGCTTCAGTGAAATGCTCGATGCCAGGCGAAACAGGGATGCCGAGTTTTTTGTGCACAAGCCGTCGGCAGTTATTGATGTTTGCCAGGTGCCTCTGTCCGGGCGCATTGAATAGTTTCGCGACATCGAGATGCAAACTGGATTGCTTCTGCAAGCTCCACAACTCTCCTCAAATTCTGCACGGTCGATCCGCATTTGCTCGTTAACCTGAAGCTCATTTCATGAGCAAGAGCAAAACCCATGCAGGTTCGTTGTTCCCATAGGAAACACGCTGTGTCGCTGGCCGCTTCGCTTTACACACTGCTTGTGTGCGCAGGCACGAGTGTGGCGGCTGAAGACAACGTAACGAGACTGAGCAACAGCGCCGCAAAATACACTGAGATTGTGACCAGTTGGGAAGCCTTACTCGAAGCGCGCGAGTCTCGCCTTTCCACCGGTTTGCGGCTTACGGATGTCGAACGTTATGAAGACTACGGCACCGTCGAGTATGTAGCCCGCTGGTCTGAAGGTGACGACAAAGACCTTGTCTGGCGGACGACGGGTTGGGCCGGGTTTGAGGCCAAGACCCGCGAGCTCGCTGAGCATGACATGCGGTTAGTCGATGTCGAAGTCTACCTGGAGCAAGGCGAGACGCATTACCTAGGTGTCTGGCGCACAGGGCGCGGCAATTTCGCACTCTGGACCTGTCCCACCTGGGATGCCTTTACTGAGCGTTGGCAACAGATGGCAATGAATGGTTTGCAACTCGCCGATATCGAAGTCTATAGCGACGCGGCTGGCACGCATTACTTTGGCCTGTTTCGTTCTGATGTGAGCGAAGCAGCGCTCTGGCAGGACGAGGACTGGGACGAGATATCGCAGTAGGCGCAGAGCAATTGCGCGCAGCTACTGCCGCTAACGAACAGTGTAGCCGCGGCCCTCCAGGCAGGCTGTTAACGCACGCTGGTAGTTGGACTTTCGGAGAGCCAGCTCGGTCTTGTTCTTGGCAATCTCTTCGGCTTCCTGCCTGGCTTCAGCTTCGGCTTTTGCCCTGGCTTCTTGCTGCCCTTGCTCTTCAATCGCGGACCCCGCCAGTGTACCGAGTACCGCGCCAATCACCACACCTTCAGCGGTATCGTGGCCGCGTGAGCCGACAATGCCACCAGCGACCGCGCCGGCGATGGCGCCTTTTGCCGCGGCGCCCTCGGCTTCGTTCGGCGGGACGGGTACCTTAACGGTCCGCAACGGGGCAACTCCCTTGAACAGGGAAGGGTCGAAGCCACTTTCCTTAACGGCCCACGTATGGCACGCGTAGCGGTCCTCGGCGAGCTGTTCATCGCTTTGTCCGTCAGAAGGGTAAACGTAGATATCCTGGCTGTCCGCAACAGGGCTCAGGACTAAACCGATGGCGACAAGGCCATAGAAAACACGAACTTTATGATTTCTTCGCATACGAATTTCCTCAACTATTTAACGGTGTAGCCACGGCCTTCGAGGCAGGCAGAAAGTGCGCGCCGGTAGTCAGCAGCCTTTTCAATTTCAGGATCTCCAGCGCCAGGATCGTAGCCAGTCTGTTCGGAGGCCCAGAGGTAGCACTCGTAACGGTCGCGGTCGCGCTGCTCGTCGCTTTGCCCTTCATTGGGGTAAATGTAGATCTCACCGGTTGTCGTTTCGCTCGCGGTTACGAGTGCTGTTGCGGCACCCTCGGGTTCTTCAACAACCACATACTCACTCCTGTCGCGGTCCCAAAGGTAGTAGGTGAAATTGGCGTAGAAGTAGCGGCGAGGCCCAATACCAAAGCTGATATAGCCAGGTGGCAATGCGGTAACCCGCGCACCGATGGGCGCACGCACCACAACATAGGCACCGTTGTTTCCAGGACGGTAGAAAATACCGTTGTGATACCGGTAGTTCTGATTATTGACGCGAACCGCATGATGTCCTGCCGGCAAGCTGCGGACCTGGTTGCCTACCCTCGGGTACCGGGCGGCCTGGTGCGAGCGGCTTTGTGCAGCGCGGTTTGCAGACTTGTCTTGTGCGGCAGCATCGGTCACTGGCGCCAGCGTGCAAACGCCAATGGCAGCCGCGAGCAGCAAGCTGCTTATGAGATTCCTGATCATGGTTGCTCCTTTATGGTTTGTTTAAACACAGTTATAAAAATGCTTCAGGGCCATTCTCGATGACCGAAGAATGTGAAGAAATTGTGGAGATACACAGTTGCGCCCGCTCAGGCGGCGCCGGCACCGTAAAGAAAAGACTCCCCGCGCGAGGCGGGGAGAACGGGGGTGCGCAATGATGCGCGTTGGGGGATTCTTTGTTGCCAATTCAGATATCGTTCTATGCAGTACCGCGCAAGCTATTGCCCACTCAAATACGCATCGACTGCCGCATCTCGGTCGCTTGCATGCTCTTTCAGCGCGTCGACGGCATTGTAGAAATCGCTGGGCCCGTTCAGGAACGTATACCCGGCAACTTCTGTGGTCGCATAAGGCTCGACCAGGGCCGCATAGGTGTCGTAGAGCGCCTGCGTGGTCGTTGTTTCAAAGGCGGCCGATATCACTTCGAAAAGGTAGTAGTCGTAGGTTGCCTTATAAATTTCATCGTCATATAACTTCTCGATCAGTGGCCAGCTATTCGCTTGCATGTTCGAAAAATCGAGTGCCAGCGCACCGCCTTGTTTGCCATCCTGTAGTGCCTCGTTGTTATCCCAGGGTATCCAGGTCAGCTTCGATGTGTCCGGGTCGTTGTACAGGTAGTAATTGTGTGGCATCCGCCCGTAGGTGTCCCAGTTTTGAATGACCTCGTTGACAGCGAGGTACTTGAGGAATCCGTCGACATCGAAAACCGATTCAAGGTTTGCGCGCCAGGCGGCCGGGTCAGTGCTGGCCGTATCATCGTGAAGTGCGGAAAACAGCGCCAGGATGTCTGACCAGTCTGCATCGTCTTCGTTGGTTTTCTTCTCAAAGTATTCTTCGGCAAACGATCCTTCGATGAAGCTCGCACCGAAATCCTCGGGCTTGTAGAGATTGCCATCGTCGCTCGAAAACTGCGTGTCGATAACTTCGCCGTCCACCTCCTCTACCAGTGTGTAAAGGCCGAAATACTCCGGACCGTCGCCGTGATCAAGGTAGAGCTGGTAGAAAGCAGTATGAGATACGGGTACACCGGCTTTGCGGAATACATCGGACGCCACTTTTTCCCGTAGCTGAGATTTGTCGTCGAAGTTGTTTTTCAGGCTGAACTTCTTGAACCCGTAGAAGCGCTGATTGTCGATCTGCGGGTAGTCATCCTCAAACTCATCGAAGTCCATTTTGAACGACAGCTTCAGGATCCCTTGTTGCCAGCTGGTCTGCAGGCTTGAGTTGCCCTTGAAGCGAATGCCAACCCGGTACCATTGTGTGCCGTTGTAGTAAACATCCGCCGGCACAAAGATCGGGTCCTCGTCGTCATCGCTCAGGCCGCCGCCCGAAGCCCGCCCGAATTCGCCGTATTTGGCGGCCATGTCATCCAGCATGCTTTGCCAGCGCTCTGCCGTTACTACAAAGTCGAAGCGCTTCACGAGCGTCTCGTCAAACACTTCGCTGTAGTTCGGGTCGACATCATTGCTGTGTGTTGCTTCGGTCCAGTCAGTGGCCTCGAAGTCCGCATCGTTCACGACCTCAACTTCTGGTGTGACCGGGAGCGACGACGATGTGCTGTCGTCGTTGCTACTGCTGCTACAAGCAGCGAGCAATGCAAAGAGTGCCAGTGTCAGGTACGGCGTCTTGGCTAGTTTACGTTGCATTCTTATTTCTGGCTGTTGCTCGAATATCAACAGGGTGGTTTGAGAGCAAGCATTCTCAATGGAGGAAAAGTGAAGAAAAAAAGGAGATGTCGGGACGGCAGCCGTCTCGTTAGCGCAAGGCCGTGTGGTTCCGGTGCAGTTTATCGAGTGCCTGCAGTGACAGGTGAGCCGCGCAGGAGTGTTGCGTGCGGCCCTAGTAAATCAGCGCATGCAGCGAACGCTCACGCGGCTCCAGGCCCTTGAACGTGACTGAACCATTCTCTGCCTGCCATTTGAATGCTTCGCCTGTGTAGGGGTTACGGCGCGGGCTTGATTCCAGTTGCACGGCAACGTCCTGCGGCTCTACCGCGGCAGCACGTAAATCGGCAACGGCTATGGCAGCGCGACGAATGCCTTCAAGATCTGATACCCGCACGGCGTAGTCTGAAAAGGACGAGAAGCCCAGTGACAGGACGATGTTGCCGATGGGGTTGTATAAGCGGCTACGCGGTTCATGGGTCGATGCCTGTAAGGTCTCGGCCATCCGTACAGCATTGGGAATGTCCTCGAACGGCACCGCGTAGAGATTGGCCAGGTCAATCATCATGCGCGCATGCCGATTGCTGATGTCCTGCGGTTGCCAGAACGGTTTCATGGCGGTGCCCAGCAGTCGGTCCCATGCTCCCGCGTTCGCGGTGCCGAGCGCGCCTGCAATCGCGTTATCTGCAACGCTTTGCAAGGCATGGTCAAAGAATCTCCATTCTCCGGCAAAGCAGCGCAGCATTGAACGTTCGTTGTCCGAGATCCCGATTCGCCAGGACGCAGGGACTGCCGTTGGCGCAATTTCAGCCGGTAGTTCGCGAAGTACCAAATTGCCCAGCTTGAAGTGTCGAATGATTGCAGAGGTGGCTACCATCTTGCTGACGAGCCCATCTGAGTTCTCAAGGACGATCCGCCAGAAAACCAGGTCACTTTCGAGCGCTGTGCGCACCGCTTCGGCATCCCCGGCACTAGCGGCGCGCCACCCCTGCGCCATCAATAATTTTTGACCTTCAAAGACCGCCCCGTAGGGCGGTATTGGCGCCATTGGGTCGAAGAGGGTTGCCTCCCGAAATTCGTTCATGGCGATGAGGCTGCGGTATCGATCAAGCAGCCATTGTTCGTCGGCGAGCCATTGCTCCACACTGCTGTGCCCGGCTTCGAATAGGCGAGCGCATTCGGCCTCTGCACGGCTGCAGGCTTCTGCGAGTTCTGCGACCTCGTCACTTCGCAATCCGCGATAGTCGTAGTCTTCAGGTGGCGCGTTCGCCTCAGAGTTTGGCTCCGCCGTTGCCGCCAGCATCCACCTGTGCCGCTCCAGCCCCGCTATCGCGGGATCCGCGTCGGGTGCCGCCGCGAAACCCAGTATGTACAGGTAGGCATTACCGGGGTCAGTCACCGCCGGCGTTGAGGGCTGCTGCGTCGCCAGCATCTTTGTCTCAGCCGAAGGGGGCTGGTCATTCAAGTTGACTACAAACCCCAACGCGTACGCGAGCAATGCGACGCACAGCACAATGCCAACCAACCAGCCAAGGGTTCGAAACGTCTTTGCCACTGCAGCCATTCTGCGTGCCTGGTTGATTCCTGATCGCGATTGCCTGTCATTTATAGCAAAACGAAGCCTTTTTTGCGCCGCAACGCCGCAATACGTTGCCGCTCCCGCAGGGGCTGCTCTGTGATCCTGCAATGCTTGATCTGGCCGCGTGGATTGGCCCTAAACCGCGACAATGCTAGGCTTGCCGGCACTGATTCGCAGAAAGGCCGCATGCAAAGCACCCGATGATCGCCCCGAAACCCAACGCTGCCGTTCTCGGTATCTGGTCACGACTGCTGCTCCTCGTTGGCGGTCTTGCAGCGGGCTATGCCTGGGCAAGCTACCAGGCGAAGCCGAGCCATAGCCCTGCACCTGACGTCAACCTGTCGCAGGAAACGGTACCGGTCGCACAGCCTGTTGAAAGGCAAACAGATGCGTCCGCACTCGCCCGCGCAACGACGAGTGAGTGCAAACCTGCAATGGCGGTCGCAAAGACGCCGGCGCGCCAGGAATCCCTGCCGCCTGGTCGCGAACCGACAACGCTCGCAGGCTGGTACGAGGCCTTCATGAGTGAGCCTCGCGACAATGCCTGGGCGCCGGTGATCGAATCTGATATTCGCGACATCATCGCGGCATCCGGCAACACGCTCATCCAGCCGGAATACGTCGCTTGTGCCAGCAGCCGTTGCACGGTGGCGGGGTTGGTCGACCAGACCAGCGCGTTCGATAGTTGCGTTATCGGCAGTTGGTTAGGCGATGCCCTGATCTTCCGTGACGCGTTCAGCTACACCTGTATCGATGAAGATGCGGCCGGCAAGCAGCGCTTCGTGGTGTTCGTAGATTCGGAACGCGCGCCATGATCAGTCGCATTATCGATGCCACAGTGATGCTTGGCGGCGGCCTGATTGTCGGCTGGCTGCTGGTTTCACCCGCAGAACATCCGCCAGCCATGCCTGCGCAAGTCGAGGTGCCCGCAATGACTGCGCCAGTGGCAAGCAAGCCAGCGCCTGATGTCGATCTGCCGGTTGTCGATCAGGCCGAGCCCCTTCCTGATTGCCCGGAACCCGCGGCCAACCC
>TARA_R110002049_G_scaffold18043_1_pt1 | contig 23708 bp, 9 predicted proteins | sample TARA_R110002049 | Tara Oceans TARA_R110002049 (sample SAMEA4396941) | marine metagenome | biome: Polar Biome; feature: [SRF] surface water layer (ENVO:00010504); material: water (ENVO:00002006), including particulate matter (ENVO:01000060) such as... | depth 5 m
GAATATCGAGAAAAACTAATGATGTTTTAAATGCTTTTGCCCTGCAATAACGTATATAAAAAATAGCTAAATATATACTAAACTCAATTTCCATTGTTTATTTAATAACGGTATTTTAGTCAGAAAAGGACTTGTTTATTTACACTCTACTTTTCATATACAAGACCGCTAACAAAAACATAAAATTTATACTACTAAATTTTTCACTTCCTCAAAATCCAACCCTCCATAATTACCAGAACTCATTAAAAGCAACGCTTTATTTTCAAAGTTTTGTGAGAATAAAAACCCCTTAAAATCCTCTGGATTGGTATAAATAATTAAATCATCGCGCTCAAAAGCTGTTGCAATTTGCTCATGCGTAACTTCTTCAAGCTTTTTAATTTCAACGGCATGCGGCGAATAAAATACAACGGCAACATCAGCTGCATCAAGCGTTCCTTTGTATTCTTTTAAAAATTCGGCATTTAAACTACTATAAGTATGCAACTCTAAACAAGCCACCAAGGCTCTGTTACTATATTGTTCTTTAACGGCTTTTGTTGTAGCTTCAACTTTACTTGGCGAATGTGCAAAATCTTTATAAGCTACACTGTTTTTGCTTTCGGCTATTTTTTCAAGGCGCTTACTCGCCCCTTTAAAGGTTGCAATAGCTTCGTAAAAATCGTCTTCGTCAATACCCATATGCTGGCAAATCCATTTTGCACCTGCAAGGTTATTCAAGTTGTGTGCTCCAAAAATCCCAATAGGCAATGGACCTTCGGGAGTTTCTAAAAGTGTTTGTCCGTTTTCAACAGTATATTCTGGTGTTTGGTACGCTATTTTTCGTATGGTGTTTTGTGATGCTTCTACAACACGTTTTACTTCTGGGTCTTCTTCATTATAATTAATACTTCCACCACTAACAATAGAATCTACAAAAATGCTAAACTGCTCCACATAGTTTTCGTAAGTTGGAAATACGTTAATATGATCCCAAGCAATACCACTCAATAAAGCAATATTTGGTTTATATAAATGAAATTTTGGGCGTCTATCAATGGGTGAACTTAAATATTCGTCGCCTTCTAAAATCATAAAATCGTTGTCTTCAGTTAGCTTTACCATCACATCAAAACCTTCTAACTGTGCACCCACCATATAATCAACCTCTCTATCGTGATAATGCATCACATGTAATATCATTGAGGTAATGGTTGTTTTTCCGTGGCTTCCACCAATAACCACTCGTGTTTTATGTTTAGCCTGTTCATACAAAAACTCTGGGTAGCTGTAAATTTTAAGTCCCAATTCTTGAGCTTTCAGTAGTTCAGGATTATCTTCTTTGGCATGCATACCCAAAACAATAGCATCTAAATTTGATGTGATTTTTTCTGGATACCAACCAAAAGCTTTGGGCAGTAATCCTTTGGCTTCCAATCTGGATTTTGAAGGATCGAAAATAGTATCGTCGCTTCCTGTTACTTTGTATCCTTTATTATGTAATGCTAATGCGAGATTATGCATTGCAGCACCACCTATTGCTATAAAATGTACGTTCATAAAACAAATATCAAATTCCAAATTCCAAATTCCAAATTATTTGTGGATTAGTTGTTTCTTGGAGACCCACAGAGTTACTTAGAGATTACTTTTTTCTCGCAAAGGCGCAAAGTATAAAAAGACACAAATTTCACGAATTTACACCAATAGTCCAACTAACTGAACACTGGGACTGATCACTGATCACTGATGACTGAATACCGATGACTGAAGACTAAAGATTTAAAATCTTCTCTTTTTGAACCTTAAAGGATTTTACTTTGGGTAATTCGGCAATGGCCAAATCTATGTATTTTAAAGCTTCGTTTTTGTTGTTTTTGTGCATGTGTATTTGCGCCAAACGGTAATGCGCCCAAGCCTTTGGAACGCCATCTTCGGGAGAATAATTTTTGAGATAAGTGTTTAAACACTGCTCGCCTTTTTGCAGTTGAATGTTATATTCTGCGGCCACTTTTCCTATTTGATAATGCAGTGCGTTGCGGTTATGTTTTTTTTGCGCTTCTTCTATGTTTGCGATGGCTTTTTCTGGTTGGTTTTTGCTTTCGTAAAAGGTTGTAAGTTTATCAAAACAAGTGAGCGAGCCACCTTCGTTTATGGCCATTTTATAATATTTTTCGGCTAATTCGGGTTCATCATCATATTCATAAACATAGCCTTTTGCCATATAGCCATCTACTTTTGAAAGATTTTCAAGTTCCTCAGCAAAATGCAGCGACTTACTCTTGCTGCCCCCGAAAATACCGGGCAGTTGCATATACAATTCAACCAAAGCCCAACGCGCTTCAATATGGTTTGGATCCAATTCGGCTGCTTTTTCAAACGACGATTTTACATCGCCTATAAAACCTATGGCCTTAAACTTATTTTCTATGGCTTTCGTACCCAAAACACCACCATATTTGTAATGGTAATTGGCTACGTTTTCATCAGCTTCAACCAGTTTTTTATATTCAGTAATGGCTTTATCCCATTTTTTTTGATGTCCGTAAGCATCACCCAACAACTCTATGGCTTGTAAATTATTCGGGTTCTCTTCTAAAAATTGAATGATTGATTTTTCAGCTTTTGTGTATTGCTTTTTTTGAAAAAGTATTTCTACATCATCAAGACTTGATTGGCTAAATACCAAAACAGGACATAGAAGTAGGAAAAGAAACTTATTCATAATAATTTAGGTGCAAAAAGCAAAGTTAATCTTTCATCTGATAAATACTATTTTTTTAGAGGTCAGATGTAACCTCATAAATTACTTTACTTAATAATTACAATTTATCGTAGTCGGTTTTTACTTGACTTAAAAAATGGCTAACGTCACTCAACCAACGAAACCATTCACGCATTTATTGTTTTTTGGAATGGCTTTTGACAGTAATTTAGAAACGAGCTTAAACACATGAAACATCCATAACTAAAAGCTCGATACCCAAGGACAATGATTATATGGATGCTACATGTGACAATTAAAAAACAATAAATATAAACACATGAAAAACGCTTTAACTTTACTAATAATTATACTTTTTGTAAACTTTACCCAAGCTCAAAACCTGAATTATGAGGATTTATGGGATAAAGTTGAGCAGTTTGAAAAAGACAACCTGCCTAAATCGGCTCTAAAAATTGTTGCCGATATTGCTAAACAAGCCAAAAAAGACAAAAACGCACCGCAACAAATAAAAACCATGTTTTTTAAAGGCAAATTCGCTCTGGTTTTAGAGGAAGATGCACAATTAAATATTATTGATGATTTTAATAAACAGATTGAAGAAAGTACGTTTCCAACAAAAAATATTTTAGAAAGTTTACTTGCCAATTTGTACTGGCAATATTTTAATCAGAACAGATGGCAGTTCTATAACCGAACAAAAACGTCTGAAAAAGTAGATACTGAAGACTTTAGAACTTGGGACTTACAGACCTTGTTTGATGACATACATGTGCATTATCAAAATTCGTTACAAAGCGGGTTGATGCTTCAACAAGAGCCATTAAGCAATTATGATGCACTTTTAAATCTTCACAAAGATTCTAAAATTTACAGACCGACATTATTTGATTTTTTAAATCATCAGGCTTTAGAATTTTATAAAACGAACGAAACCAATATTACCAAGCCTGCTTATAAATTTGAAATTGATAATCCGAAATTTCTATATGATCCAGGAGCGTTTTCAACGTTAAAATTAGAATCAAAAGACTCGACATCATTACAACTAAACGCGCTTAAAATTTATCAGGATTTAATTCAATTTCATTTAAAAGATGAAAAACCTTTTGCGCTAGCTGATGTAAATATTGAACGTTTAAAGTTTGTAAAGCAACACGCAACTTTTAGTGACAAAGCATCTATTTTACTGGATGCTTTGAAATCGGAAAGTGAAAAACTAAAATCTCATGAAGTTTCTGGGTTATATAATTTTGAAATTGCTTCTATCTATTATCAACAAAGCAATCAATACCAAAACAATGCTGATGAAGCATATCGGTGGAAAGCCAAAGAAGCTATTGATATTTGTAATACTGTTATTTCTAAATTCCCAGAAAGCAAAGGGGCGGAAAAGTGCGCTGTTTTAAAATCTCAAATAGAGCAACAAACCCTTCAAATTACAACTGAGGATTTTCTTCCTATTCAAAAAAATGCACGATTATTAGTACGTTATAAAAACTTGGATACGCTTCAATTTAGCATTTTTAAGTTGAAAAGAAATCAGTTAGAAAAATTCAATAAAATTTATAGAAAAGATGAGCAACTGGCATTTATCAAAAAATTAGATACCGATAAAAACTGGGGAAGCTCATTAAGAAATGAAAACGATTATCAAACGCACACAACCGAAATTTTAGTGCCCAAGTTAAACAACGGCACCTATTTAATCTTTGCTTCATTTGAAAACAACGTCGACACTTTTGCTTTCAGTACCATTCAAGTTACTGATTTGGCTTTAGTTGAAAGTGACACTGAAGATTATAAAACCTTTCAAATTATTGATCGGAATAATGGAAAACCTATTAGTAATGCGAGTGTTGAATTAAGCTACTTTCAAAATAACAGCAGAAACACAAAAAGAGAAGATTACTCAACCAACGTTTATGGTGAAATAAAGATTGAAAAAGATAGCGATCGTTATAGAAATGTTTCAGCCAAAGTTAAATATGGAAATGATTTAGCCTATTTTGGTGATTACTATGTAAATCAATTTTATAAACGTGAAAAAGAAAAAGACACTTATAAAGCATTCATATTTATCGACAGAAGTATTTACCGGCCAGGGCAAACTGTTTATTTTAAAGCCATTGCCATAAAAACTAAAAAAGGAAAATCAGAAGTTGTTGCAAGCGAACCTGTTTATGCGGTTTTGTATAATACCAATGATGAAAAAATAAAAGAATTAGAGTTAAAAACCAATGAATTTGGTTCTGTTTCAGGCGAATTTATTTTACCAAATACTGGTTTAAACGGTGAGTATTATATTGAATTTGATGGTAATGAAGAAGATTTTTTTACGGAACACTACTTTTCTGTTGAAGAATACAAACGTCCTAAATTTGAAACCAAGTTCAACCCTGTAACCGAAACCTTTAAAGTTAACGATTCTGTAACCGTAAAAGGAAATGCTTTGGGGTACGCGGGAAGCAATATTACCGATGCCAAAGTAGTGTATCGTGTACACAGAAAAGTGGAATATCCGCGTTGGTATTATTGGTATCGCCCCAATTTTTATAGCGAACCTCAAGAAATCACTCATGGCGAAAGCATAACTAATGAAAAAGGCGAATTTGAAATTACTTTTAAAGCCATTCCTGACCAGAGTGTTGACAAAACAAGCTTGCCCATTTTTAATTATGAAATTACTGCCGATGTTACCGATTTAAATGGTGAAACCCGAAGCGCAACAACCATAGTAAACGTGGGTTATCATGCTTTAGTGGCTAATATGAGTATTGATGGCGTTTTAGATAAAACTAAAAAAGACCATGAAATTTCAATAGACACAAAAAACTTAAATGGTGAATTTGTTCCTGCAAAAGGAACGGTTAAAATCTATAAATTAAAAGCACCAAACTCGGTTTTAAGGCAACGCCCTTGGGCAGCTCCAGATTATCAGGATTTTTCTGAAGAAGCTTTTAAGAATTTATTTCCGCATGATGCTTATAAAAACGAACACAATACCACTAATTGGGACAAAGGCGATTTGGTTTTTGAAAACTCATTTGATACCGAAAAATCAAAATCTTTAGAATTAGGTAAAATTAAAAAATGGCAATCGGGGCAATATCTTATAACATTAGAAAGCAAAGACAAGTTTGGGCAACTGGTAAAAGACGAAATAAAAACAACACTTTACAGTGAAGGCGATAACACTTTAGCCGATAATCAATTGTTTAGTATTTCTAGTGATAAATCCATTTACAAATCTGGTGAAACAGCTATTTTAACTTTGGCTTCGGCAGCAGAAAATTTAAGTGTTACTGTTCATATTGAAAAAGACCACAAGATTATAAAAACACATAGTATTCAATTGAATAACAACAAAAAAACAATTTCTGTTCCATTTCAAGCAAAAGATTTAGGTGGTTTTGTGGTGCATTACAGTTTTGCTGCATTCAATAGTTTTCAATCGGGAAGTTTAAATATAGCTGTCCCTTATCCTAAAACTGAATTAGATATTGAAACCAAAACCTTTAGAAACAAATTACAACCGGGAACAGATGAAACATGGAGTTTTAAAATCAAAGGACCTCAAGGCGATAAAGTAAGTGCCGAATTATTAGCAAGTATGTATGATGCCTCTTTAGACCAATTTAAACCACATACTTGGAATTTCAGCCCCATTAATAATTCTGTTTATTATTCATATAACCGCAGTAATGCCAACCAAAGTTTTGGTACTCGTAATTTTAGGATTTATAATGAAAGGTTGAGTGTCAATTATCCGCAACAATATTATGACACTTTTAATTGGTTTGGGTTTTATTTTTGGAATAACAGAAATATTAGGATTAGAGGAACAAGAAGCATATCAAATGCACTTAGTGGTCGTGTGGCAGGAGTTCAAATTGTAGAAGATGAGATGGAAGTTAAAGAAACGGTAATGCTTAATTCAGAAGCCAGTTTGGATGAAGTTGTCGTTGTTGGATATGGTTCAATGGAGAAAAAAGAATTAACAGCTGGTGCTAGAACCATTACAGAGGAAGCAATTAAAACAGAAGAAAAACTAAACTTCGATAACATCAAAATCCGTAAAAACTTAAATGAAACCGCTTTTTTCTTCCCACAGCTACAAACTGATACAGAAGGCAATATAAGCTTCAGTTTTACCACACCCGAAGCTTTAACCCAATGGAAATTGCAATTATTAGCACACACCAAAACCTTAGAAAGTGCTACTAAGAGTTTAACTACAGTGACTCAAAAAGAATTGATGGTAATCCCAAATATACCACGGTTTTTACGTGAAGGCGACAATATAACTATCAGCACAAAAATTGCAAACTTAACAGATAAGCAACTTTCAGGGCAAGCTGTTTTGCTTTTAACGGATGCTATTTCAGGAAAAGATATTACCAACAAACTTATCCGTAAACAAGCTAGTTCTCCCCCTTCGGGGGAGTTAGAGGGGGAATTCACAGTTCCCGCAAACGGCAATACCCAAGTGTCTTGGAGCTTATCAATTCCTGATGATGTGCAAGCGGTTCAATATAAAATCATTGCCAAATCTGGTGATTATAGCGATGGTGAACAAAACGCATTACCTGTTTTAAGTAACCGCATGCTAGTTACCGAAACCTTGCCCATGTGGATAAAAAGCAATGAAACCAGAACATTCACTCTAGATAAGTTGAAAAACACTTCGACTGCGCTCAGTGCAGGCTCCTCAACAACGTTAAAACACCACAAACTAACGTTGGAAATGACTTCCAACCCAGCATGGTACGCGGTGCAAGCACTCCCCTATTTAATGGAATATCCTTATGAGTGTAACGAGCAAACATTTAGTAGATATTACGCCAATGCTTTGGCGAGCCATATTGCAAATTCCAACCCTAGAATTCAAGACGTTTTCAATCAATGGGCGTCTCAAGGTGCCTTAACTTCTAATCTAGAAAAAAATGAGGAGTTAAAATCTATTTTAATTCAAGAAACGCCTTGGCTTCGCGATGCGCAAAGCGAAACCGAACAGAAAAAACGTATTGCCTTATTATTCGATTTAAATAAAATGAATAACGAATTACAATCGGCAATCAATAAGCTTAAAGCAAATCAAATGGGTTCTGGTGCTTGGGCTTGGTTTAATGGCGGACGAGAAAACCGATATATTACGCAACATATTATTTCTGGTTTCGGGCATCTTTCTAAACTAAATGTCACCCTGAGCGCAGTCGAAGGGTCTAGAATGATAGAAAAAGCTATCAATTATCTAGATGACCAATTCATAAAAGAATATAAAGACATTAGAAAATATGATGCTAAGGTAGATTTAAACAAAGACCACTTAAGCTATACCCAATTGCATTATTTATACATGCGAAGCTTATTTTCAGATATTAAAAAAACTAAAGAAGTTGAGGAAATAATAAGTTATTATCAATCACAAATCCAGAAGTATTGGCTGGGTCGATCGCTATATTCAAAAGGATTAATGGCTTTAGTGTCGCATAGAAATGATGATGCTAAAACAGCTTCTTCAATCTTAAAATCTTTAAAAGAAACCAGTATAACTTCCGAAGAATTAGGCATGTATTGGAAAGCAAACACCAATTCGTGGTATTGGTATCAAGCACCTATTGAAACACACGCGCTTTTAATTGAAGCATTTTCTGAAATTGAAAATGACACAGAAACTATTGATAATTTAAAAATCTGGTTACTGAAAAATAAACAAACCAATAAATGGAAAACCACCAAAGCCACCACCGAAGCAGTTTATGCACTATTACTTCAAGGTAGCGATTGGTTATCTGTTACTGATATGGTTGATGTGGTTTTAGGCGGACAACAAATTGAACCTTTAAAATTAGAAGCTGTGAAAGTAGAAGCTGGAACCGGTTATTACAAAACATCTTGGAACTCATCAGAGATTAAACCTGAAATGGGAGACGTTAAACTCATAAAAAAAGGCGATGGTATAGCTTGGGGAAGTTTATACTGGCAGTATTTTGAAGATTTGGATAAAATTACATTTGCCGAAACACCACTTAAATTAAAGAAAAAGTTATTCTTAAAACAGAACACCGATACAGGTGAAGAAATTTCAGAAATTACGAAAACCACTGATTTAAAAGTGGGCGATTTGGTTAGAGTACGTATTGAATTACGAAGTGACAGAAACATGGAATTTATCCATATGAAAGATATGCGAGCCTCTGGGTTAGAACCAATAAACGTCATTTCAAAATACAAATGGCAAGATGGCTTAGGCTATTATGAAAGCACAAAAGATGCATCCACCAATTTCTTTTTTGATTATTTACCAAAAGGTATTTATGTGTTTGAGTACGATTTAAGAGTGAATAATGCAGGCAATATGAGTAATGGTATTACCACCATACAAAGCATGTATGCTCCCGAATTTAGTAGTCATAGTGAAGGTGTTCGGATTAACATAAAATAAGAAAACGTCATTGCGAAACTTTTTATAAAAGTTGTGGCAATCTGTTTAATTATAGGATTACCGCATCACTAAGCTCCTCATAATGACGAATTCTTGTTAGTTACAAAATTCAAAGGTAGCTGAAAATAATGAAAAAGAAAATTTTAGAATTGACCCACCGGGACTTTTACAATTGACTTCAGCAACAGAGATTTCATTGTTAATTTTTGATTTTCATAGAGGTTGGAGGGATGGGAAATCGGAAACCAAAACTTTTATTTAAAGTGTAGTACTTAAAAAAAAAGGCTTTCTGCATACTTTAGAAAAGTGGGCTGAACGGGTTACGAAAACCAGGTTTTATTAGACCAACCTTTTAAAAATATCAAATTATAGCATTTACCATTAAACACTGTAAATCTGAATGTATATAGAAAAAAAAGCAAAATATTGTACCTATGTTGTACCTGAATAAAAAATGTTTGCGATTTTAAACAAAAAAAGCCGAAGATTTCTCTTCGGCATTAGTACTCCAAATAAGCATTCTGACAATTATTGCCCTTAAACGAACTATTACCAAACCCAAATTGCTGATTCTATATTTATTTTTGGCCAAACACATTAATGTATGAAGCCAATTAAAAAATTATTTTTAGCTAGTTTTCTGGTACTATCAGGCTATTGTTTTTCCCAAACCACCTATTTTGTCAACCAAAGATCTGGTTCTAATTCATTTAATGGCACAAGCAGTTCAACCCCATATAAAACTATTGAAAAAGCAGTTAGCCAAGTATCTGCCGGCGGTACCATTTTAATCATGGGAGCATACATCAATGATAGTTACAACGCCACTTATACTTATTCCGGAAACATTAACGATGCACACATCTGGCATCAAGAAAACACTATAAGAATAAATGGTTTAAACGGTTCTGCTGGTCAATACATTACTATAAAGGCTTACGACAGCAATACGGTATTAAAAGGCGATGGCGCTAATATTTTTAGGGTTACCAACAGTTCCTACTTAAAGATTGAAAATTTTAATATTTATGGCGAAGTTGAAAGAATTCCATTATTCACTGCTTTGGCTCTTCAATTTTTGTATAGGGAAAATGGGAGCACCAATACACTCAGGCGAGTGCCACTGGGAACTACAGATGCCCAAGTGGAACAAAATTATTCCACCGATGGTAGCCTGCCGTTATTGAACAATGTGAGCAGACCTTCTTATACCGACACGCGAGGCATCTATTTTAGCAATGTGCACCACATCGATTTTACCAACAATATAGTGCACGACACCCCAGGAAACGGGTTCAGGGTTTCCAATTGCGATTATATCAATATTATTGGAAATGAAGTTTACAACACATCAAGAAAATCCTATTCTGGTACGCATGGGTTGGTGGTTACCAATGCCGACAGTAAAATTCAGGGCACTCCAGATACAAATACCGGCTACAAGATATTCATTCAAAAAAACAAGGTACACCACAATTACAATGAAATATACTCATGGTCGCCAAGCAAGACAAAAATCACTCCTAAAATAGATGAAGGCAAAGGCATTTCTCTACAACGAAATGATATTGACGACAAAGGGACAGCAACCACAAATGACGATACAGGCTGGCTTTTTGGGCGCATTTTAGTTGAAAACAACCTCACCTATTGGAACGGCTACAGTGGATTGCACAGCAATACCGGATTGAGAATCGACTTTATAAATAATACGGCTTACCTTAATTCCTATACCAATACAGTAACCTATGCCAGTGGTGACCAAAGCGGTAAAAACATAGGTATGAGTGCACAAGGAGGGAACGACAATAAGTTTATAAATAACGTAATCTATATTGATAATGCCTGGGGAGGCTTTCCTATATCCATTGCAGATGAAACCAACACCGAAATATCCGATAATTTAATTTTTGGAGTAAATGGCAGTCTAAACCAAGATTCCAATGTTACGGCCATTGCCTCAAACACCACCATTGGAAATCCGTTGTTTATTGATGGTTCTAATTTTGATTTCGGCATACAGCAATCGTCTCCTGCCATTGGTATAGCCAAAAAAAGTGTTGCACCTACCGATGATTTTTTTGGATTTACAAGAGACGCCAACCCTGATTTGGGTGCGGTTGAATACAACCCAAATTTAAGTACGGCCGAATATATTGATGATGCATCAACAAAAATATATCCGAATCCGTTTTCAGATAGCATCATAATCCAATCTAAACAACCCATACAAAACATTGATTTATTTACCGTTACAGGTCAAAAAGTAAATGGAACTCAATTGAAGAATAACAAACTCAATCTTTCAAACCTGAAATCTGGTGTATATTTTTTAAGAATCAACCAAAAAACATATAAGATTATAAAAAAGTAATAACCGTTAAACCCAATCTTTTAAAATCTCAATTGAAAATATTTTAACTACATTTAGCTTTCTAGAGTTATTCAGAACTAAACACAAATTCATATTGCAGTTAAAAAAGATCATATTTTTGTTATTAATCTGCTTATGCTGTCAATTCACGTTTTCACAAAACAATATGGAGTTTCAGCAATTAAGGGGAGAAAATGTTTCTACGCAAAGTATTACCTATGCGGTGGCCCAAGACAGTGTTGGCAATTTGTGGATAGCTTCTGAAGAAGGCGTATTAAAGCACAATTCCAAATTCTACAAAATCTACAATACTTATAATGGTTTGCCCGAATTGTTCAGCAACCGAACTACTGAAATATTCATTGACTCCAAACAAAACATTTGGATCGGACTTGAAAAGGGCGTTTGCATTTACGATGCCAATTTGGATGTATTCAAAGTAGTAAAAAGCAATACCGAAATCAACCCTTCCTTGGTAACAAGCATCCATGAAGACAGCTATGGCAACATCTGGGTGGGTGGTTTTAATGGCTTGTGGAAATATGATGCCGGTTCCAAGGAACTCATCAGAATGGTCAGCAACCATAACATACAAACTCTAAAACCATATAAAAACCAAATATTTTTCGGCACTCCTAAGGGCATGTTCGTCTATAATATAACGGAGGATAACCTACAGCAAAAAAAACTGGAAGCTGATGCGGACAACATTAGCTTGGTCACGGTTATTGATGATGAAGTTGTTGTTGGCACCAAGACTGGGCATCTTTTTAAATTAAACCCCAAAACGCTCGATGTAACCACTATACATTTAGAAACCAAACTGATACACCCCATAACAGATGCCATTAAAAATGACGCCAACAGCATATATATTTCCACGGATGGCGATGGCATTTACGAAGTAAACGAGGCTTTTTCAATAATAAATCATTTTAATGAAGATGCCGATAACGCAAGTGACCTTTCAAGCAATGGCGTTTATGATATTTTATTGGGAAAGGAAAATATTCTTTGGGTAGCCACCTACGGAGGCGGGATTAACTATTTTGATTCCAACCGCTTACCTTTTATAAAAATACGCCATCGCTTTAATGACAAAAACAGTATCGTCGCAAATTTCACAAGGTCTATTGCAGAAGACGCCAATGGTAATTTATGGTTTGGTACCAAAAAAGGGGTGAGTATTTGGAACACCAAAAAGAATACATGGACCCACATTCCCAACCTTTCAAAAAATCAGAACAACAACCAAGATATTGTACTTGCCCTAGAACCAGATAATGAGTTTATGTGGATTGGCACCTATAACAACGGGCTTTTTAAAATGAACATCAATTCATTGAAAAGTACGCATTATAATGTATTGAACAACAAACTCTTAAAGAAAGTATACGCCATACATAAAGACTCTAAAAACAACATTTGGGTTGGAGGCATTGAAGGCGACTTGGCCGTTATAAACCCCCAAGACCAAATAGAAACCTACCCCATACAACAATTAAAATCCATCAGGGAAAACCGTTCGGGCAACATCCTCATAACAGGAAGGTATGGTGTTTACAACATAAATCCATTTACTAAAGAATTCAAGCTGATTGAAGCTTTAAAACCAGATAAAAACACACTCGCCTATTCTACCATTAACAGTGTTTATGAAACAAAAAATGGCCATCTTATGTTGGCCACAAACGGCGAAGGTCTTGTGTTTTATAATCCGGAAAATCAAGAAATCAAGAAATTAACAATTAGTTCCGGAATGCCATCAGATATTGTGCAAGGTATCATTACGCGTTCAGATTCCAATATTTGGGCAAGCACCACCAGAGGTTTGGCCAATATCATCATTACGGAAAAAGATACTGTTATCAATGTTTTTGACTGGCGGGACGGGTTGGCGAGTACCGAGTTCAATTTTGGAAGTTATAGAAAACTTAGCGACAGCCTATTTGCTTTTGGAGGCGTTGGTGGCGTTACGCTTTTTAATCCAAACCATATAAAAAGCAATAGTTATACGCCTGAATTGGCTTTTGATGAATTTAAATTATTCAACAAGCCTGTTAATCCGGGCGATGGTTTATTGCAAAAGCATATCAATGAAACCGAATCTATTGCTTTAAAGCACAACGAAAATTCCATAGAAATCAATTTTACCGGCGTTTTGCACAGTTCGGCTTCCAAAATAAAATATGCCTATAAACTGGAAGGTTTCGATAAAGAGTGGTCAAACCCAAGCGCAACAAGTTTTGCTTCCTATACCAATTTAAGCCCTGGAGATTACACCTTCAAAGTAAAAGCCTATAATAAATATGGCAATCCAGGAGAAGAACGCCAATTGCACATAAAAGTGGCATCCCCATGGTGGGCAACAAACTTGGCATTCATTTTTTATGGGCTATTGCTCATTGCCACCGTAATGGTCATCATTCATTTTACGAGTGTTATCATAAAGAAGAAAAACGCCGACGAACAAATTGATTTTTTCAATAATATCACCCACGAAATCAAAACCCCGTTGACCATTTTAATTTCGTCATTAGATAATGTTACTGAAAACGTGGGTACTGGAGAAGATTCAAAAAAGCGTATCAAAACCACCGTAAAGCGCATCAATTCACTTTTTGAGCAAATGCTTAATTTCCAGAAAGTAACCTCAGAAGGGATGCATTCCATCGATATTTCCCAAATCCATTTGGAACGCCATCTTAGAAAACGCATCCATAATTTTCAGCCATTGACGAAAGAACGCAACTTAGAAATTGTCTTGAACAACCATTGGAAAGAAGATGCCTTTTATTTTGACAAAGACAACTTTGATAAGATTATTTTAAACCTAATCTCGAACGCCATAAAATATTCTTTTGAAAACGGAAAAATAACCATCAACCTTTACAAAACCACCATGCGTGAGTTAAAGATTGAGATTACGGATGAAGGTTTGGGCATCCCGAAAGATCAACAAAAATTCATACTAAAGCGTTATTATAGAGCCAGAAATGCCATTAATAGCCAGCGTCCAGGAACAGGGTTGGGACTTATGATGGTCAAAAAATTACTGGAAAAAACAGGAGGTTCCATTGATTTTTCAAGTGAGGAAAATAAAGGCACCAAATTTACAGTCCTCTTGAAAAATCTAAAGTTTGAGCATGACAAAAATATGCTTTCAAAAGAAAACACCATCAACCATTTAAATACTGAAACCGAAGACCAGTCTGAAATAGATGCATTTAGCGATAGCAAAATATTGATTGTTGAGGACAATGATGAACTGCGCGATATGCTAGTTAATACCTTGGGAGTTTATTTTCAAATATTTGAGGCCAGCAACGGTAAAGAAGGGCTGGAAACCGCTTCACAAATATTTCCAGACCTTATACTAACCGACCTTATTATGCCAGAAATGGACGGTATGCAAATGGCAAAACAGTTAAAAGACGATATCAACTTAAACCACATTCCGGTGTTTATGCTCACGGTGCTCCAAAACACCGCCCAAAAGCTGGAAAGTATTGAAAGTGGCATTTCTGAATATATAGAGAAACCTGTGGACATCAAGTTTTTGTTGGCAAAAATGGTAAACACGCTTAAATGGCAACAAAAACTTCGTGAAAAATACATTCACGATAGCGATGCCGATACCGCAACATTGTTCAGAAATAAAAATGACCAAGAATTCTTGAAAAACCTTGAAGATACGGTTATTGAGAATATTGAAAATGAATCATTTTCTGTTCATGATTTATCCGGAAGCTTTAGTATGAGCAGAACGTCTCTTTATATGAAATTAAAAAACTTGGTTGATCTATCTCCTCAAGATTTCATTATCCACACCAAATTAAAACACGCTAAAAAACTACTTATAGAATGTGAATGCAGTATTAAAGAAGTGGCATATCGCTCTGGGTTCTCCAATCCTAAATATTTCAGTACCTCTTTCAAAAAGTTCTATGAAATGACTCCTAGTGGCTTTTTAGAAAGCCTCAAAAAAGAATAAAAAGGCCATAATCTTTTTTTAAAAATAATACATAAACATTTCATGTTTGTTTGTGTTTATTCTGTTTTAGCCAGTATTTTCAATGATTTGACAATTAACAAACCTTTTATGATGTTTTTTGCAACCTCAAAAAAGAGTGAATCAACTAGTTTAGCAAAAACTAAATCAAACAATTATGAAAAAATATTTTTGGCTCATTATTTTTATGCTCCCCATGACCATGATGGCGCAAAAAACTGTAGAAGGAATAATCACTGATGAAAACAAAATTCCGCTTCCAGGTGCATCCATACTGGTTAAAGGAACTACTACAGGGGCTATCACAGATTTTGACGGCAACTTTACGGTTAACTTAAAATCTACACCCAGTACTTTGGTAATAAGTTATTTAGGCTATACAACTAAAGAGGTCTTAGTTACAGATCAAAACAAAATTACCGTAGTTCTTGAATCTGACCAAGAGAGTTTGGACGAGGTGGTTGTTATTGGTTATGGCTCTGTAAACAAAAAGGATCTTACAGGGTCGGTTGTTTCAATTAAGCCAACAGAAGATGTTGTTGAACAGTCAAGAGGTGTTGAAGATATATTAAGAGGACGTTCATCAGGTGTTCAAGTTAGCGCAAATAGTCCCGAACCAGGGGGTTCCGTTTCCGTTAGAATTAGAGGTTTAAGTAGTCTTTCTGGTAATTCAGAACCGCTTTATGTAGTAGATGGAATAATCATGGATTCGGCAACTGAAGATGTTGCAAATCCTATTTCAGGCTATACACCACCACAAGGTGGAGGTATTTCGGGTATTAATCCAGCCGACATTGAGAGCATTGAAGTCTTAAAAGATGCTTCTGCAACTGCTATATATGGATCCAGAGCCGCAAATGGTGTTATCATTGTTACCACTAAAAAAGGTAAAAGGGGTGCTGCTAAATTTAACTTAACGTCTTCAATAAGTATAGGTGGCGTGGTTAGAAACATTGATGTTTTAGATACTGAAGGTTATGCCAATTACCAAAATGACATGCGAGTAGCATTGGGAGATGATGCACCTTACACCATAAACCCTAATGGCAGTATTTTAACAACAGGAGATGAGCCTGAAAGCATCACAGGAATTAATTGGGCGGAAGACACATATCGTAACGCCATTGTAAAAAAACACAGATTGTCTATTTCCGGTGGAGGTGAACAAGGAGATTATTATTTCTCTGGAGGTGTTGTAAGCAACCAAGGTACGTTTCCGAAAGCTTTGGCAAAATCAACTGATTTTAACTTTAAACTTAATCAGGATTTATCTGATAAAATAAAAATATCAACTAAAATAGCTGCCACTTATACCGAACTAGCTTCTTCTAAAGGACCAGACGAGAATGGTGGTGCAAACAATAGTATGGTGCGCCAAGTGATATTAGCTGCGCCTATTTTAAACTTTACAGATAATAGTGAATTAGATGATCCAGATGAAGAATTAGATGGTCCACGTGCATGGACAAGCGATTATGATGATGATGCTACTGAAATTCGTTTGTTAGGATCTTTAAATTTAGATTATCAAATTTCTGATGTGTTTACCTATAGAATTCGTTTTGGTGCAGATTACAGAAAAAAAGATAGAAGCTTTTGGTATGGACCTGCTTTAAGAAAAGGTAACGATCCTAACGGGTTAGCAGGTGTAACATCATTAAGTAGATTTAGATATAATTTGGATAATACATTAATGTTCAAAAAACGATTTAACAAAAACCACAGAATAAATGGTACTGTTGGTGCATTATTAGATAAACGCTCTATAGAAACATCACGTTATTCTGCTTCAGATTTTGCTGATAAATCGTTAAGAGCAGAAGGTATATCTTTTGGAGGCGCTTTTACACCCCTAGTTATAGGTAGTGAAGAAGCAACTATTGCTTCTTTTATTGGGCGATTAAACTATACCTTATTTAATAAATATATTTTTACGGGAACTTTTAGAGCAGATGGCAGTAGTAATTTCCCAAGTGGCAATCAATGGGGCTATTTCCCAGCGGCTTCTTTTGCATGGAAAGTTAAAGAGGAAGGTTTTTTAAAGAACAGCGAAACCGTATCTGATTTAAAAATACGTTTAGGTTATGGTGAGGTTGGAAATCAAAATATTTCGCCATACAGATATTTGAATATTTTTGATAAAACAGAAGCACTTTTATCTGATGCTACTGGAGGAAACTTAATTCCTGTTGTCCCACAATTTTTAAGCAATCCAGATTTAGTTTGGGAAACATCAAAGCAATACAATGCAGGAATAGATTTTGGTTTATTCAACAATCGCTTATCAGGTACAGTAGATGCTTATCAAAAATCAAGTGCAGAACTGTTATTAAATACGCCCGCCCCTGCAAGTAGTGGTTTTGATATATTATTAGCAAACCAAGGCGACATTGAAAACAAAGGATTAGAATTTTCTTTGAGAGGCGATGTTATAAATAATGAGAATGTAAACTGGAGCCTTTTTGGAAATATTTCATTCAACAGAAATAAAGTAACAAAAATAGGCGGTGTTGATCCAAGTGACCAATTTGGAAATCTTGGAAATATTGTTGGCTATTTAGGCACACAAATATCTGGAGGTAATTTTTTCAAGCAACCAGCAAATATATTTATTGAAGGTAGAGAAGCTGGCTTGTTTTATGGACTAGTTACAAATGGTATTATTAGAACTGATGAACAATTAACTAATACAGATTCTGGAGATCCCTTAAAATATAAAGGTACAGACATGCGTGTAGGCGATGTGCTATTTGTAGATCAAAATGGAGATGGAGATATTACAGATGCTGATAAAACCATTATAGGAAATCCTAACCCAGACTTTTCTTTTGGTTTTGGAACTTCTTTCGAATACAAAAACTTTTCTATAAGTGCTATGTTTAATGGCGTTTATGGCAATGATATTGCCAACGGAAACTTACTGGAAACAGCTTATGCTAACAACACTTTAAAAAATGTTCGTAGTGTAGCATATAATGATGCTTTTGATGCTACTACTAATCCTAATGGAGCATATCCTAGTGTAGGTGTTGGAGGAATTGGTACAGATTATTCTAAAGAGTTTAATGACCGTATTGTAGAAGACGGTAGCTTTTTAAGGTTAAACTATGTAACTTTAGGGTATAATATACCTGTAGAGCAAACAGATTTTATTGATAGCTTAAAACTATCCTTTTCTGGACAAAATTTATGGTTGCTAACAGACTATACAGGGTTTGACCCTGAAGTAGATAGTTTTGCTTTTGACCCTACTCGTTTAGGAGTAGATTGGGGTTCATTCCCTAACCAACGTACATTTACTTTTGGCGTAAACGTAACATTTTAAAAAAAAAAATCAAAATGAAAAATACACAAAAAATCTTAGTAATACTATTGCTTGTTGCATTTGGCTTAACAAGCTGTAGTGACGTATTAGAGGTTGACATACCTAAAAATCAATTTTCAGAAGTTCAGGTGTTCTCAACCGAAGAAGGCGTAGAAACAGCAGTAAATGGCATGTATTCTCAATTACAGGGCTACGACTATTATGGTGCGCGTATGCGTTTGTTATTATGGCCACACTCTGGAAAATACCACTCTAAGCAGGGCGCAAATATTGATGCAAACAAACTAGATGTTACTAATGTTAACATTAACTTAGATAAACTATGGTTAGGTATGTGGCAAACCATAAACCAGGCAAATGTTGTAATTGCTAATGCCACGGGTAATGGATTAAGCAATGAAAACTCCACTTTGGGGCAAGCTTACTTTATACGTGGTGTAGTTTATTTTGATTTAGCAAGAATGTTTGGAGAAGTGCCTCTTAGAACAAGACCAGCAAATAAAAATGAGCTTCATCTTGCTAAAAGTTCTAGAAAAGCAGTATATAACCAAATTATTCAAGACTTTAAAACGTCTGCCGATTTATTGCCAGATCGCGGTGAGTATATAGATGGCAGACCTCTAAAATATGCAGCAAATGCTTATTTAGCTAAAGTTTATGTAACGCTTGCAGGTGAAAATAGCGCATCGTCTCAACCTACTGGTTTTAATTCAGTTACCGAGTCTGAGATAACCGCAACTACTATTTCAGATTTTTGGGAAGCAGCCGAAACAGAGTTAGATTATGTAATAAATAAAGGAGGGTATAGTTTAACAGCTACCTATGCCGACCTTTGGAAAGAGGACAGCAGAAACACATCAGAATCTATATTTGAATTACAATATGGTCGTACTGGAGCTGTAAGAACTAACGATATAATCAGGGATGTTGCTTTAAAAAATAGTTCTATTATACCTAACGGTGCAAATACTTTTGGACGTATAAGACCTAACAAAGAAATGCTTAGCGATCATATTATTCAATATTCTGGTATAGATTACTCTGGAGATGATTTTATTTCCGCGGGAAAAGGAAACGATGTCGTTGATTTAGATGTAGCCGTTGCAGATCCTAGAATAGTTGAAACATATTTTTTCAATTCATATGTTCGAACAGATAATGGTAAAGATTTTAATTTATTCCCAAGATTAAATAAAGGCAACAATGCGTATCCTCATCTTAAAAAATATAAAGATACTGGGTATGATGGTGTAACAACTATCAATAACCACATCATGTTCAGATATGCTGATGTATTATTATTAAGGGCAGAAGTTGAAAATGAATTAAGTGGTCCTGGTTCTGCTTATACTTTTGTGAATCAAGTATTGGCAAGAGCTCGAACAACAAGTTCTGGCCCAACCCAAGAACCTGCCGATTGGAATACAACTAGCGTACCAACAAAAGAAGCGTTTCGCGAGCGCATCATGAAAGAGCGCGAATACGAATTAAACGGAGAAGGTCATGAATGGTTCGATATGAGACGTCGTGGTTTAGGGCGTTTTCAAGAGCAAATAGATCATCATAATGCTGCGGTTGCGTTTTATAAATCTGAAGGAAACAAAGATTTTGTCTTTGAAAATATTGAAACAGAAATGAGCATACCTATTCCATTATCTGAAATATCAACCAATAATTTAATTAACGAATAAGGTTAAGCAAATGATAAAAACTAAAATTAAAAAGCTCTCATTCGCTTGTATCATTTTAATTGTCTTGTCTTGTTCGGACAAAAAGAATATGAAAGATGATGCCAACCCAATGTATTTAGACGCAACTGCTAAAGTTGATGATAGAATTGACGACCTAATGTCGCGCATGACTTTAGAAGACAAAGTCTATCAAATGAGCCAATATGTTGGGTTGGAACACATGAAAGCAGCTGAATCTAAAATTTCTGAGGAAGAATTAGATAAAAATGATGCGCTTGGGTTTTACCCTGGTGTTCGAAGTGACAGTGTAGGAAGACTTGCCGAAGCTGGGAAAATTGGTTCGTTTCTTCATGTTGTAACACCAGAGGAAGCTAACTACCTTCAAAGTTTAGCTTTAAAATCGCCTTTAAAAATTCCATTATTGATAGGCATCGATGCTATTCATGGAAATGGCTTGGTAAGTGGTTCAACCATTTACCCATCGCCCATTTCACAAGCCGCCACTTTTGATGATGCTTTGATTAAAGAAGGGAGCCGTCAAACTGCTTTAGAAATGAGAGCTAATGGTATGCACTGGACTTTTGCTCCAAACATAGATGTGCTACGTGACCCACGTTGGGGTCGTACTGGTGAAACTTTTGGAGAAGCCCCTTACTTGGTAGGCAATATGGGGATTGCAGCCATTACTGGTTTACAATCCAATGAGTTATCAGGGCCAGACCACGTAGTGGCCTGTGCTAAACACCTCATTGCTGGCAGCTCTTCCATCAACGGATTAAACGCCTCTCCAACCGACGTTTCTAAACGTACATTATTTGAAATTTTCTTACCACCATACCGTCGTGCCGTTCAAGAAGCCAACGTTTTTTCTATTATGGCTGCCCATAACGAAGTAGCAGGAATGCCTGGACACATGAATAAATTTATTATGACCGATTTATTGCGTAATCGTTGGGGCTTCAAAGGGTTTTATGTAAGTGACTGGAACGATATATCACGTATTGCTCTTTGGCATCATGTCGCCAAAGATTTTAAGCAGGCCATAGAGTTTTCTGTGAACGCTGGTATGGATATGAACATGCACGGACCTATTTTCGATAAACTTTTAATAGAATTGGTTAACGAAGGAAAAGTTGATGAATCTCGCGTTAACTACGCTTGCAGCAAAATTTTAGAGGCTAAATTTAGATTAGGGCTTTTTGAAAACCCTTATGTAGATGTGAAAAAAGCGAAAACAGTAAACTTTTCTAAAGCGCATCAACAAAATGCCTTAGAACAAGCTCGCAAAGCCATTGTTCTACAAACTAACCAGAATAATGCATTACCATTATCAGCCAAAGGTCAAGGAAAAACAATTTTCATCACCGGTCCAAATGCGAACAACCAAACCACATTAGGAGACTGGGTATCGCCACAACCAGAAGAAAACGTCGTGACCATGGTTGAAGGCATTACCCAAATTGGAGAAGCCAATGGTTATAAAGTGAATTATTTTGATTCTGGAGACCGTTCAAAAGAAATTACCGATGCCAATATTGAATTAGCTGCCCAAAAAGCAAACCAAGCAGATATGACCATTTTGGTTTTAGGTGAAAACTCATTCCGTCATGATTGGTCTCGTAAAACTACCGGTGAAAATATTGATAGAGCTACCTTAAAACTTTCGGGCAACCAAATGAAGTTAGCAACCAAGATTTTAGATTTGGGCAAACCAGTTATTGTAGTTTATGTAAGCGGAAGCCCAATAGCCGAACCTACGTTGGAAGAACGTGCCGTAGCCATTGTAAACACATGGGAAAGCGGTGCATTTGCTGGACAAGCTACGGCGGAAATTTTATTCGGACAAGTAAATCCGTCAGGAAAATCACCATTAACCATTCCTCGAAGTGTGGGCCAATTGCAAATGGTTTACAACCACAAACCAACGGCTTACATCCACAAGTACAATACCGAGAAAAAAGTGCCTTTGCACCCATTTGGTTACGGTTTAAGTTATACAACATTTAGTTTTTCTGAACCAAAATTATCTAAAACCAGCTTCGCAGGAAAAGACGATAAAATAACCGTAACCGTTGAAGTGACCAATACAGGGAAAGTAGCTGGAGATGAAGTGGTTCAAATGTATGTTAGAGACAACATAAGTTCTTACACAAGACCTGTAAAAGAATTAAAAGCGTATAAACGAGTAACCCTAAATCCTAGTGAAACCAAAACCGTTTCATTAAATATTAATGCCGAAAGTTTAGCCATGTACGACCGTGATTACAATTTTGTGGTTGAACCTGGAGCCTTTACAATCATGACAGGTAACTCTTCAGCAGATAAAGACTTAAAAAAGACCGTTTTAAGTGTTTCAGAATTAATTAATTTAGAAAAATAACATGAAGAAAAGTAATTCAATCCTCCGATTCTCATTTTTAGTATCAGGTGCGTTTTTTATGCTATTTATCAATAGTTCATGTGGTAATAGCAAAAATTCAACCGATATAGCAATGTTAGAAGATTCCTTGGCAACCCAAAAGCCTAATATTATTTACATTATGGCCGATGACTTAACCACACAAGCTATAAGTGCGTATGGCGATATTTATAAAGACATTGCGCCTACACCAAACATTGATAGAATTGCTAAAGAAGGTATGTTATTTCAAGATGTACTGTGTACCAACGCCATTTGTGGCCCAAGTAGAGCAGCCATTTTAACAGGTAATTACAGCAACAAAAATGGTTATTATAAAAATGAAAGAGGTGGAAAATTTGACGAATCGCAATGGACGTTTCCGCAGGAATTCCAAAAAAACGGGTACCAAACCTCTCTCTTCGGAAAATGGCATTTAGGCTCTGAACCTCAAGGTTTTAATGTGTTTAAGTACCATAATTCGGCAGGACAACAAGGACATTATTGGAATCCTGTTTTTAATGAAAATGGTGTGGATAAAGTAGAAAAAGGATATTCTACCAACTTAAGCACCGACTTTGCACTAACTTGGTTAGATAAACAACGTAAGAAAGAAGAGCCATTTATGATGGTTTTACAGTACAAAGCACCACATAGACCTTGGCAACCAGACACCAAATATGAAAAACTTTGGGAGGATATTGAAATGCCTTACCCCGCTACGTTTAATTACGATTATAAAGGGCGTGAACT
>TARA_R110002049_G_scaffold307850_1_pt1 | contig 23617 bp, 19 predicted proteins | sample TARA_R110002049 | Tara Oceans TARA_R110002049 (sample SAMEA4396941) | marine metagenome | biome: Polar Biome; feature: [SRF] surface water layer (ENVO:00010504); material: water (ENVO:00002006), including particulate matter (ENVO:01000060) such as... | depth 5 m
GACAAGGGCACCACTAAAAAGGCCGCAGCAGATGCGTTTCAGAGGACCGCGCGCATCCGTGCGGATAGCATCGAATTTGTGGACTCTCTTCCCGAAAATGCAGACCTTTTGGTCAATCTCAAAGACAGTTAACGGGATAAATATCGGCCTGTGCACCCGGCGATCATTTTCTTGATTGGGTGCCATGGGACGGACGCAGGTGGCGCAGCCGACGACCGCACCACGTTTTTCGGCCTGAAATCTTCAATAGGATTTTGGTAGGCCGAGCGCGCGCTCGGCAATATGCGACAAGATCAACTCCTCGCTGACCGGGGCGATGAAGTTCAGGATACTCTCGCGGAAATACCGCTCCACGTGATACTCCTGCGCGAAACCAAACCCGCCATGGGTACGCACCGCCCGAAAGGCAGCGTCATAGGCCACGAGCCCCGCAAGATGGCGCGCGGTGTTCGATTCGAGGCCGCAGGGCTTGCCCTCATCATAGAGCGCCGCTGCCTTGTAGGTCATCAATTCGGCCGCCTGCAGCCGCATCCAGATCGACGCCAGCGGATGCTGGATCGCCTGGTTCTGGCCGATCGGACGGTTGAAGACGATCCGCTCGCGGGCGTATTTCACAGCCTTATCAAGCACCGCCTCAGCGAAGCCGAGCGCCGCAGCAGCCACCAGGATCCGTTCGGCGTTCAGCCCGTGCAGCAGCACGCGAAATCCCTCGCCCTCGGCGCCGATCCGGTCCTCTTCGGGAACCTCCAACCCGTCAATGAAGATCGCGTTCGAATCGACCGCCCTGCGGGCCATCTTGGGGATCTCATGCACGGCAATCTTGGATCGATCGAGCTTGGTGTAAAACAACGTCATCCCACCGGACGGCTTGGTGCACTGCTCGATAGGCGTCGTGCGCGTGATCAGCAGGATATGGTCGGCGATCTGTGCGGTCGAGGTCCAGACCTTTTGGCCATTGACGATGTAGTGGTCACCTTGTTTGCGTGCAAAGGTCGTGATGTGCGTCGTATCGAGCCCGGCATCGGGCTCGGTCACACCAAAGCAGGCGCGATGCTTGCCCTGGATGAGCGGCGGCAGCATCCGCTTCTTCTGCTCTGCTGTGCCGAAACCCACGACCGGCTGAAGACCAAACAGGTTGATATGGACCGAGGAACTGGCCGCAGCGCCAAGACGACCGATTTCTTGCATCACCAGCGAAGCCTCGGTGAGTCCAAGCCCCGCGCCGCCGAATTCCTCGTCCATCGTGATGCCGTACCAGCCATTGCGCGCGATTTCAGAGGCGAAGGCATCGGGGAAAGTTCCTTCGCGGTCGCAGGCCAGCCAGTAGGAATCGTCGAAATTCTTGCAGATTCGGGCCACGTTTTCCTTAATCGCCGTCTGCTCTTCGCTCAGATTGAAGTCCATATCCGTTTTTTCCCTTCGATTGTCTAGCCCACGCGTGTTGATCCGGGCCATGAATTTGCATCAAATCTCAGTCAATGGGCTTGCCGCCCTGGCTTTGGTCCCTGAGTCCAGCAGGGGTGCCGTTCTCGCCGTCGGACGGGTTCGCGCCGACCTCCGGAATGTCTTTCTGACCCGACCCTGCCCTGTCCGAACTAGGATCAGAAGGCGGATCTGTGGCCACGCCGGGCGGCAGCGTCGCGCGCCAGGTTGCCGGATCATTGGTCGTGATGTCGCCGAAACGACGCTCGGCCACAAACAGGTCGGCGCGAATGAGCGTGGCGTGGGCGAGTATCGGTTCGCCCCGTTCGCTGGTTACGCAAGATGCGATCCGCGCGAGCGGCGACGAGAATTCCAACTCGAGTGCGGTCGCGGAGTCATAATCCGCACGCACGACAGTGATTTTCTGCGCGCCCTCAAGATCGCGTATCCCGGTATGGTCACGCAGAAGCTGCGAATAGACCTGTGTATTGTCGGCACCCGCGGGCAGCATGTCATAAACGACGTGCGGCAGCCAAAGATCGACAAGCGAATAGGGTTCGCCGCCGAAATGGTGTCGCTTGCGCACATGCATGTAGGGTCCGGGCATGCCGCTGATCTCAATTCCGATCTCGGGCAGGGTCGTACAAGGCTCGCGGGCAAGGATCTCGATGCGAAAGCTCGCGGCAAGGCGTAGCGGATCATATGGCGGTGCCCCTGCCGAGGCCAGATGTCTCGGCTTTCCGGTCACAAAGGTCCCGCGCCCGCGCGCGCCATCGATCAGTCTCTCGTCGCGCAATATGCCAAGCGCCTGGCGGATGGTTGAGCGCGCCATGCCGTATTCGCCCTGAAGCTCGGGCAGGGTCGGAAGCTGCTGCCCCGCCTGCCAGTCGCCCCGGGCGATCTTTTCACGCAGGACACTTGCCAGCTTGAGATACAGTGGGATCCCGTCCCGCCGCTCGCGCGCTGAAGACCCGGCACCCGCCCCGATGCCTTTTGTTTGGGTGCGACCTTTCGCAGTGTCCTTGGCGCCACCCCCGGACATCAACTGCTTTCCTGGTCCGGATGGCCGAGAATCCCCGCCCGGTCGAGCGCGCCAATCCGCTCGGCGCTGAAGCCGAATTCGGCAAGAACCTCGGCTCCGTGTTGGCCCAGTTCAGGCGGATACCGATCCGGCCCGCGCTCCACTTCGCGCACTGCATATGGCAGGCGCACCTGACGCATCGCCCCGCGCGTTGGATGCTCGTAGTCTTCAAACATCCCCACCGCCTGCAGATGCGGGTCGTTGGGCAAGTCCTCCATCGCGTTGACTGGGGCGCAAGGGATGTCGAGCCGGGCGAAAACCTCGCGCCATTCGGCGGTAGTTCGTGTCGGCAAAATCTCGGTGACCATCAGCTCGTAGAGTTGCGGGAAATTTGCGATCATGGTTTGCGAATCGCTCATCATTGGGCCGTCGACCACGTCCTGTCGGCCCACCTCGGTAAGGAACCGCTGCCATTGATCGTACTTGTAGACCCCGTGCGAGATAAAACCGTCCCTGGTCACTGCCGGCTGGCGGAAACGGCTCATCACCCGCTCGTAGCCGAAGCCGCCGATCTCGGGGCGGTAGGCCTGCCCGTTCAGATGTTGGCTGAGCATGACTGAGGTCATCGCCTCGAACATCGGCGTCTCAATATAGCAGCCCTGGCCGGTCGCGCGCTGGCGATGGATGCCAGCGAGCATCGCCTGGCCAAGCATCAGCCCGCAGATCTTGTCAGCCACGACCAGCGGCACAAAGGCGGGCTTGCCCGCGCTACGCCCGTTCGCCTCGGCCAGTCCGCACCAGGACTGAATCAGATCGTCAAAAGCCGGTAATTCCGCATAGGGCCCGTCCTGCCCAAAGCCGATCGCGGCGCAGTAAACGATGCGCGGATTGACGGCTTTTACCGCCTCATAGCCGAACCCCAGCCGCTCGATCGCCGGCACCCGCATATTGTGAACCACGACGTCCGCGTCGGCGAGCATCTCCATCAACGCTTCGCGTCCTTCGGGCTGCTTGAGGTCCAGTACGACACTGCGCTTGTTGCGGTTAACCCCCATCCACTGGGCGGTCATTCCCGGTTCCCGGCCCAGTCCGAGCTGACGGTAATAGTCTCCTTCCGGCGCTTCGACCTTGATAACGTCGGCGCCGAAATCTCCCATGAACTGAGTGGCATACGGGGCCAACAGGATGTGCCCGATTTCGATGATCCGCACGTCTTCCAGGAATCGAATCATTTATTTGCCTCTCTTGCCTCGGGATCCGATGCCCTGCACGACGATGGCATGACCGACCAAAAAGTTATAGTACCTATTTAGGTATTTATTTCGCCAAAAGACGCCCATTTGCGTTGACAGCGTGGTCCGGCTTGACGATGGTTTGGGGTGCCTGCCGGTGGACAGCGACTGCAAGATTGCGGTGCAACTGGGTCGCCACAGGCTAAAATGGGGGGGTATCCATGGATGAACATGGTCCGAGCGTGGTGTTGTCTGCGACCGAAAAGAATGTCTGTACGATCACAATCAACCGGCCGGAGCGCCGGAACGCGCTAAACGACGCGGTGGTTGCTGGGCTGGTCGCGGCGTTTGAGTCGGCGGGGGCCGACAATGAATGTCGGGCGATTGTTCTGACGGGGTCGGGCGACCGGGCGTTCTGCGCCGGGGGCGATCTGAAGGCGGGTGCCGATGGCGGTCCATTCATCGGGGATATGTCGCAGCCCGAACATCGTATCATTCAGCTGTTCCGTTTGATGGATAATTGCACCAAGCCGATCATTGCGCGCATCAATGGCCATGCCATGGGCGGCGGCACGGGGCTGGTCTGTGCCTGCGACATCGCAGTGATGGCCGATACCGCCCGGATCGGCACGCCCGAGGTAAAGATCGGGCTGTTTCCAATGACAATCATACCGCACATGATGCGGGTGATTCCACGGCGCAGGCTGCTGGAGATGTTTATCACGGGCGAGCCGTGGAGCGCGGCGCAGGCACTCGAATATGACATCGTGAACTATGTGGTCGAATCCGGCGCGCTGGACGCAAAGGTGGCCGAACTGACCGATCTGATTGTTGCGCGCTCTCCCACGGCGGTGCGGCTGGGGAAGTATTCATGCCACGCGATGCAGGACATGACGATTGAACAGCAATTCCGTTTTGCAGAAACGATGCTGCCGCGGATGGCCATGACTCACGATGCAAAGGAAGGGTTTTCTGCCTTTGTGGAAAAACGCGATCCCCAATGGACCGGGAAATAAGGGAAGAGACAAATGGCGGATCGAATATTGAGGATTGGTTGTGCTTCGGGATTCTGGGGCGATACGCCCGAGGCCATCGGACAGTTGGTGACCAAGGGAAATATCGACTATCTAGTATTCGATTATCTGGCCGAGGTGACGATGTCCCTTCTGGCGCGGGCGCAATCCAAAAGCCCGGATGCGGGATACGCTCCGGATTTCGTGCGGGCGTTGGTGCCCTTTCTGCCCGAGATCAAGCGGCGCGGCATAAAGGTTGTGGCCAATGCCGGCGGGGTCAATCCGCGTGGCTGCCGCGAGGCGCTGGCCAAAGCAGCCAAAGACGCCGGGATCGACGTCAGCATCGGCGTGGTTCTGGGCGACGATCTGCTGGAGCGGGCCGACGAAATGCGTGCAACCGGTGTGACCGAGATGTTCTCGGGCGCGGCATTCCCATCCAAACCGATGAGCATGAACGCCTATCTCGGGGCGCGCCCGATTGCGGCGGCTCTGGATGCGGGGGCCGAAATTGTTGTGACCGGGCGCTGCGCCGACAGCGCGGTTGCTCTTGGTCCGCTGATGCATGAGTTCGGCTGGACCGACGCCGATTGGAACAAGCTGAGCCAGGGTTCGCTGGCGGGCCATCTGATCGAATGCGGTCCGCAAGGCACGGGTGGAAACTTCACCGACTGGCGGGATGTTCCGGGCTGGGACGACATGGGCATGCCGATTGTCGAAGTCTCGGCCGATGGCAGTTTCATCATGACCAAAACCGACGATACCGGCGGTCTGGTTGTGCCTGCCTCGGTTGGCGAACAGATGCTGTACGAAATCGGCGATCCGCGCCGTTACATTCTGGCTGACGTGATTTGTGACTGGTCGGACGTTACCCTGGAGCAGGCAGGCGACAACCGCGTGCTTGTCAAGGGCGCGCGCGGGCTGGGGCGCACGGGCAGCCATAAAGTGTCGGCCACATATGCGGATGGCTGGCGATCGATCAGCACGCTGACACTGGCAGCAATCGACGCACCGGCCAAGGCAGAGCGGGTGGCGCAAGCGATCATTGATCGCTGCGAACGCATGTTCCGCGCCCGAAATCTGGGCGAATTCCGGCAAGTCAGCATCGAGGTTCTGGGCGCCGAGGCATCTTACGGGGCCAACGCCCGCGCACGGACCCGCGAAGTGGTTCTGAAAATCGGTGTCGCGCATGGCGACCGTGACGCGATGCAGATATTCGCGGGCGAAGTCGCGCCGATGGCAATCTCCACCGCTCAGGGGCTGACCGGCCTTTTCGCCGGGCGGCCAAAGGTGCAACCGGTGGTGCGGCTGTTCTCGTTCCTCCATCCCAAGGCGGAAACGCCGGTTTCGGTCGAGGTGGATGGTCAGGCGGTGCCGCTGAGTGTTTCGAGCGAGGCGGCAGAACTGCCCGCCGCATCCGTTCGGACAGAGGGCGAGGCCGCCGATCCTGGCGCGACTGCGGTGCAGGTGCCGCTGGTGGCGCTGGCCTGGGGCCGGTCCGGAGACAAGGGTGACATCGCCAATATCGGCATTATCGCCCGCAAGCCAGAGTATCTGCCCTATATCCGCCACACCCTGAGCACAGACCGGGTCAAGGCGTATTTCGCACATTTCTGCGAAGGCGCGGTCGAGCGTTTCGAACTGCCGGGCACGCATTCGCTTAACTTCATGCTGCATGAATCTTTGGGCGGTGGCGGGATCGCCTCGGTCAGAATCGACCCCCAAGCCAAGGGGTACGCGCAGATGCTGCTTGATATCGCGGTGCCGATACCTGCGGATCTGGCCCGGTCCGAAGGGCTGACCCCGATAGAAAGTTCAGCGGCATGAGACGCTCTGCGCGGGATTCCGCAACATTGAGGAAGGGGCTTTATGGGACCGCTTGAAGGAATACGGGTCATCGACCTGACGACGGTGGTAATGGGGCCTTTCGCGACCCAGACCCTTGGTGATTTCGGGGCTGACATTATCAAGGTCGAAGCACCCGAGGGCGACATGTTACGCAGCATCGGGCCCGGAAAAACGCCGGGAATGGGCGCGCTGTTCATGAATGCGAACCGCTCCAAGCGCTCGATAACGCTTGATATTAAGCTGGCCGCAGGCCGCGAGGCATTCCTGCGCCTTTGCGCGGATGCCGATGTGTTGGTCTGCAACGTGCGGCCAGCGGCGATGGAGCGTCTGCAACTCGGTTACGAGGATTTGGCCAATGTCAATCCCAGACTGATCTACGCCGCGCTGGTCGGCTATGGCGAGACCGGCCCCTATGCCGGCCGACCGGCCTATGACGACCTGATCCAGGGCGCGACGACACTGCCCTACATCTATAGCCGTGCCACTGGTGACGAGCCGCGCTTTGTGCCCTCGGCGGTCGCTGACCGGGTTGTTGCGCTTTATGCGATAGGCGCGATCACCTCGGCACTGGTCGAGAGAGCCCGCACCGACAAGGGTCAGCGGGTCAGCGTTCCAATGTTCGAGACGATGACGGCCTTCATGATGGGCGACCACATGGGCGGCCTGACCTTCGATCCGCCGCTCGACTCCGGAGGGTATTCGCGCCAGCTCTCGCCCTATCGCCGGCCCTACAAGACAAGCGACGGCTATCTCTGCACAGCCATTTTCGCAGACAATCACTGGGCGCGGTTCCTCGAAGCGATCGGGCGCACAGATCTGCCCCGGACCGACCCGAGGTTCGCTGACTTCCAAAGCCGCTATGCCCATATCGACGAGGTGAACGGCTGGCTTTACGACATCTTCCAGACCCGCCCGACCGCAGAGTGGATGGACCTTCTGATCAACGCCGACATCCCGGTGACACCGATGCACGATTTCCAGAGCATCCTCACCGATCCACATCTCGAAGCGACTGGTTTTTTCCGGTTTTCCGAACATCCGACCGAAGGTCGCATCCGGGAGATGGCGGTGCCCGCGAGCTTTTCGCGCAGCGTTCCGACCCCGTCCCGGCCAACGCCACAACAGGGCGCACAGGGAACCGAAATCCTGCATGAAATTGGCTATGGTGACGAAGAGATAGCGCAGCTGCGCGCAGCTGGTGTCCTGGGTCCGACCACATCCGGGGATGAACCCGGCGTGGCGCGCGCAGAGGGGCAGGCGGCCAAATCCGACCCGTGACAAGGCGGGACGGGAAAGACAACGAAGACGGACGCGGCCCCGGACCGGGGAAATCGCGAGCCGCGAGACTAGGGAGGGACGAACATGAGCGCAGACCTGTCAACCGGGGTTGAGTCTTCGATACTGACCCCAATATCAAGGCTGCTGTCCTTGATCGAGACTGCCTTTGCGGTGATTGCCTCGGTCTGCCTTGGCGCGATTATGATGATCGTCGTTGTGGATGTGGTGCTGCGCTATGGCTTCAACTCGCCTCTCGGCTGGTCCTACAGCCTGATCGGGATCTACCTGATGGTGGCGGTTTTCTTCCTTATGCTGTCGGACACGCTGCAGATGCATCACCATGTTGCGATCGACATGCTTATGCATCAGCTCCCGCACCGGCTGCGCCATCTGTTCCTGGCGATTGGCTATCTGCTAAGCACGATCATCATTGCGTTGATCGTCTGGCAGGCATGGCTCCGATGGATGGGGGCGGTCAGCGCCGACGAGCGCGTTGCTGCAGTCATCCCCTGGCCCACTTGGATTGCCTATGCCCTCGTGACGACCGGCTCTGCGCTGCTGGTGCTGCGCACAGCCTATCGCACCGTCGGACATGTCGCTTCGGCGATCACTGGTCGGACCCTTGTCGAGATGCCGCCCGTTACCGCCGGCGAGACTGCGGCGATCGAGACCGAGGGCGTCGATGCCGCACATCCCGAGGCACGGGCCAGAACGACGAAGACCAAGGATTCAACATGACCGTCACTATTGTAATCATCGCGCTCTTTGTACTGCTGGCAGTCGGGATTCCCGTCGCGCTTGCAATGGCCGTCTCGGGGGCGATCGGCCTCTACCTTTTCGGCGGCATGACGATTCTGGCCGGGATCCTCAAGACATCGCCGCTCTCCTCCGCCAACTCCTATGAGATCATCACCATCCCGATGTTCATCCTGATGGCCGAGTTCGTCATCATCTCGGGGATCGCCGAAGGTCTGTTCCGGGCAGCGATGATCTGGGTCGGTCGGGTCCGGGGCGGGCTGGCCATGGCCACAGCGATCGCAGGTGCCGGATTTGGGGCTATTTCCGGATCAAGCACGGCGGCGGCGGCGACGCTGTCCTCGACCTCTATTCCGGCGATGCTGAGCCACGGTTACGAGCCGAAGCTCGCCGGTGGGGTGGTCGCCATCTCGGGAACGCTGGCCATGCTGATCCCGCCCTCGATCGCGCTCGTACTGTTCGGAGTGATCGCCGATGTTTCGGTCAGTGAACTGTTGATCGCGGGCATTATCCCGGGGATCATCATCATGCTGACGATCATTGCGACCGTCGCGGTTCTGGTCACAATCAATCCCAAAGCGGCACCGATAGGACAGGCCTACACGATGCGCGAAAAGTTCGCTTCGCTGCGCGGGGTTGGGCCGATGCTTGTACTCTTCGCCGTTGTAACCGGCTTGATCTACAGTGGTATCGCCACACCAACCGAGGCCTCTGGCATCGGTGCCTTTGTCGCGATGCTGCTTGCGATCCGCGTGCGCAAGCTGTCTTTGATGGGGTTGTGGAGCTGCCTGCGCCGCGCGGCGCAGACCACCTGCATGATTCTCTTTGTCATCCTTGGCGCGCATATCTTCGGATATTTCTTTGCACTCAGCCGGGTGACAAACGATCTGATCGGCTGGGTGGGAGGCATGGATGTCGCGCCGATCGTGGTAATGATCGTTCTGCTGATCATCTACCTGATCCTTGGCGCCTTCATGGATCAGGTGGCGATCCTAATCCTGACAGTGCCGGTCGTGCTGCCGCTGGTGTTATCGCTGGGTTTCGATCCGGTCTGGTTTGGTGTGATCGTTGTCATCACCGCCGAAGTCGGGATGGTCACGCCCCCCATGGGAATGAATGTCTTCGTCGTAGCCCGCTACACGGGGCGACCGCTGGGCGAGCTGTTTCGCGGTACCTTTCCCCATGTGATCGCCCATATCCTGGTCATCGCGCTGATGACTGCCTTTCCCGCCCTGATCCTGTGGCTGCCTTCCACGATGTAGTGCCACGGGCCCACTGCCGGCCTCGCCGGATAATACCTGAATGTAAACAAAGAGGAAAAACAAAAATGAAACTTAAGACCCCAATCGGCATTGCCACGGCACTGGTGCTCGGCACCTTTGCCACCGTCCCGGCCGCCAGCGCCCAGGAGATCACGCTGCGTGCTGCCGACAGTTTCCCCAGCGGACATTACATCGGCGCCAACCTGATCCAAGTCTTCATGGACACCGTAAGTGAGAAGACCGGGGGCAAGGTCGCCTTTGAGTATTTTCCTGCTCAACAGCTCGGCAAGTCAGCCGACATGCTTTCGCTTACCCAGAGCGGCGTGACCGACATCGGTTATGTGGGTCCGTCCTATGTCAGCGACAAGATGCCGCTTTCGTCGGTGGGTGAACTGCCCGAAGCTTTCAATAGCTCCTGCGAAGGGACCAAAGGCTATTGGGAGATCGCCAAGCCAGGTGGTGTTCTTGACCAGGCGGAATTCGCCCCGAACGGGATACGGCTTTTGATGGCAATGGTGCTGACGCCGTATAACCTCGTGACCGCGGATCGGGAGATCACTGACCTGGACAGCATCAAGGGCCTCAAGATCCGCTCGACAGGCGGCGCTAAGGAACTCGCTGTGTTGGCAATAGGCGGGGTGCCCGTGCAGATGCCGGCACCTGAGGTGCGTGAAGCACTTTCGCGCGGAACAATCGACGGTGGTCTCTTCCCGAATCCGAGCATCCTGCCCTATGGTATGGAGCCCTTCCTGAAATACGGCACCCAGGGGATCAATTTTGGCTCGTTTGTGGCGACCTACGTCATCAGCACCGACCGTTGGAATACACTGTCGCCGGAAACTCAGGAAATAATGACATCGGTCGGCAAGGCTGCGACCCTATCAGGCTGTGAAGTTGCCGACGGGCTTGATAGAAGCGACAAGAACACCCTCATCGAAGGCGGAGTGGTGTACGCGGACCTGCCCGAAGCGGACGCGGCCGAGATATCGGGGATCCTGGGGACGGTCAGTTCTGAATGGGCTGCCAATCTCGACGCTCAGGGTAAGAATGGGACCGAAATACTCGAGGCGTTCCGGGCCGCGCTTGCGAATCCTGTGAACTGAGCCGAGGCATTCTTTCGGTCGCGACCCGTTCTTGACCGGAAGCAATCTTGTTTGCCAAGCGATCACAGCGCATGCCCAATAGGGCGTGTGCTGTGAACTTTGTGCATAGTCACTTGAGACCATCGTGGTTCCGCCCAGTTTTTCGGGATTGCGGGGTACGTCTGTGGGTCCCGGATCAAGTGAACCGTCTAGTACCGCACGGGCTTGGTGCTGGAGGTCGGCGCAGGCACGCAGGAACTGCGCAAGCGGATCATCGCGGACGAGCTTTTGAAAAATTGGCGGGTGGTACTATGACACAGCAAAAAAAATCCGCGTTACGGCGTGATCTGATGGCCGGGCAGGTGGCTTTGGTCAACGGAGCCGGCTCGGGTATGGAGCAAGGTAACAATGCTGGCTGTCATACCATAGTTTGCGTCAAAAACGGCTCCCTGATTTGGCGGGCCGTTTCGACTTTCAGAAGCAATTTTGAGGGTTTACTTTTTTTCTAACAATTGTTAGTTTTAGTAGAGAGTTTCTGGGAGGAGAAATAATCGTGTCCGAGAATAAATGCTCCTTACCCGTGCGATACGCCCACCGCGTTTCAACTGTGCTCCCCGACTTGATGTTGCCGCGATGAACGCGCAGGCCCTTAGCCCACCGCCCCTGGCGGTCCGGCAGGCGACACTGAAATTTGGTGGCGTGACCGCCTTGGACAATGTTTCCATCGAGGTGCGCGACGATGAATTGCTGGCCATAATTGGCCCCAACGGCGCTGGTAAGACCTCGCTCTTGAACGTGACGGCCGGGTTCTACCGACCTCAGCAAGGTCGGGTCGAACTGGCGGGCCGGGATGTCACCGGGCTGCGCGTCGATCAGATCGCCCGCAAGGGGCTGGCCCGCACCTTTCAGGGAACGCATCTGTTTGCTGGCCAGACAGTTGTAGAGAATATTCTGATCGGCCGCCACACGCTGATGAAAACCAACGTACTTCAGGCGTTTTTCCATTTCGGGCGGACGATGCGCGAAGAAGACGAACACCGCGCCGTGGCCGAAGAGATCATCGACTTTCTTGAAATCGAGCCAATTCGCAATCAGCCGGTCGGCACGCTGGGTTACGGGCTGCGCAAGCGGGTCGATCTGGGCCGCGCGCTAGCGCAGGAGCCAAAACTGTTGCTGATGGACGAGCCGATGGCCGGCATGAATTCGGAAGAAAAAGAGGATTTGGCCCGGTTCATCCTTGATGTGCGCGAGGCGCGCAATATCCCGGTGGTTCTGGTTGAACATGACATGGGGGTGGTGATGGATCTGGCTGACCGCATCGTGGTGCTGGATTTCGGCCGCGTGATTGCCGAGGGCACGCCCGAGGAAATTCAGAACGACCCGGCGGTTATCAAAGCGTATCTGGGGGCATGACATGACAGGATCCGCACAACTGGCCGATCAAGCCGTCAAGAACAGCGCCACCCTGCCGCAGGTTCTGCTGGCCCGCGCCACGCGCAGCCCCGACGCGCTGGCCGAGCGGCACAAGCGGCTGGGCATCTGGCACGAATTCACCTGGGCCGATGTTCTGGACCGGGTGCGCGGCTTCGCGCTGGGGCTAGAGAGGCTGGGGTTTCAGCGCGGCGAAACGCTGATGCTGATCGGCGAGAACGAGCCGGAACATTTCTGGGCGGAATATGCGGCGCAATCGTTGGGCGGCATGGTTCTGTCGGTCTATCCTGACCAGACAGCAGATGAAATCGTCTATCTGGCGCAGGATTCACAGACCCGCGTGTTTGTGGCGCAGGATCAGGAACAGGTCGATAAATGTCTGGAGGTCGCGGACAAGATTGACGGTGTCATCGGCATCGTCTTTTGGGACGGTGCCGGCCTCTGGGGCTATACGTCACCGCTGCTGCGCGATTTCAAAGATCTGTGCAAACAAGGTCGCGCTATCCACAGCGAGGCCCCACAGCATTTTGCTGATCAGGTCGCTGCTGGATTGGCCAATGATATCGCAGTGTTGTCCTACACATCCGGCACCACCGGCCTGCCCAAAGGCGTGATGATCAGTCATCGCTATATGTTCGACAATGCGAGCCGGATTCTCGGGGCGATCGACATTCAGCCCGGTGCCGGTTATCTGACCTATATCTCGCCCGCATGGGTGACTGAGCAGATTTTCGGGCTGACCATCGGCCTTTTGGCGCCGATGGTTGTCAACTTTCCCGAAGGCCCCGAGGAAGTCCTGTCCAATATCCGCGAACTTGCCGTCGATGCGCTGGTGTTCAGCCCGCGGCAATGGGAAAATCTGGCCTCAATCGTGCAGGCACGGATGCTAGGCGCGGGGCCGGTGCGGCGCAGGCTGCACAGCTGGGCGATGGATGTGGGCCAGCGGGTCTATGTTGAACGGCTTGAGGGGCGCGTACCATCCTTGGCGGCGCGGTTGCAACTGCCTCTGGCCGAAGCGCTGGTGCTACATCATCTGCGCGACAATCTGGGGCTGGGCCGGGCCGATGTCGCTCTGTGCGGCGGTGCTTTGATGGCACCGGATGTGTTCCGCATGTTCCACGCAATGGGGGTCAAGCTGCGCAATATCTATGGCGCAACCGAGATCGGGCTTTTGACGGCGCATACCGGTGCGAGCTATCAGCTGGAAACCAGCGGTCGCTGGATGGAATGCGACCCCGCCTATGGCGACCCGGTGGAACACCGGATCGCAGAGGACAGTGAATTGCAGGTGCGGGGCGGATCCGGCTTTGGCGGCTATTTCGGCAAGCCCGACAAAACCGCCAGGGCGCTGACGCAAGATGGCTGGTATGCCACTGGCGATGCGGTATCCATGACCGATGACGGTGAACTGGTGTTCTTTGACCGGGTCAAGGACATGCGACAGCTGAGAACCGGCCACAGCTATCCGCCGCAATTCATCGAAACCCGCCTGCGTTACAGCCCGTTCATCAAAGATCTGATGACTCTGGGCGATCAGAAGCGCGATTTCGTTACCGCCCTGATCAATATCGACATGGAGGTTCTCAGCCGCTGGGCCGAAGAGAATAACCTTGGGTTTTCGACCTATACCGACCTTTCGCAAAAGCCGGAAATCCTGTCGCTGATCCGTACAGAGATCGCCCGGATCAACACGCTGTTGCCAGAAGGGTCGCGGGTGATGCGCTTTGCCAACTTCCCTAAGGAATTGGACCCGGACGAAGGCGAACTGACCCGCAGCCGCAAGCTGCGCCGTGCCTTTCTTGAGGACCGCTATGGCGATCTGGTGAGCACCCTGTACAGCGGCGCGCCGGATGTCGATCTTGAGATCGCCGTGACCTATCAGGATGGCCGGAAGGGCGCGTTGAAAGCCAAAGTGGCGGTCACGGATGTTGAAACAACGCCGGTCCAGCCGACAACAAAGAAAAAATGGGCCTAAGGAGGGCGCGCCGTGATCTACTTTGTCAATGATGTGATAACCGGGGCGTTGATCGGGCTGCTATATGCGCTCGTCGCCATGGGCTTCGTGGTGATCTACCGCGCCAGCAAAGTATTCAACTTTGCTCAGGGCGAGCTGGTCATTCTGGGCGGGTTCATCGTCTGGTACACGACCTTTACGCTGGGGCTGGATTTGTGGCTGTCGATCCCTCTGTCGCTTCTGCTGTCGGCGCTGGCCGGTTACCTGATCGAGCGGATTTTCCTGACAAAACTGATTGGGGAATCGGTGTTTTCGATGGTCATGGTCACGGTCGGCCTGCTGATCCTGCTGCGCGGGGTGATCCTGTTGCTGTTTGGCCCGGCGGTGCGCCCGTTTCCGATCATCTTCCCGCTGCGTCCGCTGTTCATCGGAGAGCTTCTGATCCCCATGAACCTGCTGATCGGCGGCGGCATCACCATCGTTGCGGCCATCGGGCTGTCGTGGTTCTTCAACCATACCCGGCGCGGGCTGCGGATGACGGCGGTCGCCGAAGATCACGTGGTTGCCGAATCCATGGGAATATCCGTCCAGAATTCGATCGCGGTTGCCTGGATGATCGGTGCGGTGCTCAGCACCGTCGGCGCGATGATCTACCTCAGCGGTAAATCGCTGACCTTTCTGGCGTCAGATATCGGTTTTGCCGCCCTGCCGGTGGCGCTATTTGCCGGGCTGGAATCGATTGGTGGGCTGATCCTGGCGGGAATCATCGTCGGCGTGGCGCAAAGCCTGGCGACCTCGTATCTTGATCCGCTGGTTGGCGGTTCTGTCGGTTCTGTCATTCCCTATATCATCATGCTGGCGATCCTGTTGATCCGCCCCACCGGTCTGTTTGGCTGGCGCACAATCGAAAGGGTCTGAACCATGGATCCTTCCGGCATCTTTTCCACTAGTTACCGCAGCGACCGGCGCGTTGTACGCACCCGCTGGCAGGCGCTGTTGCTGGCGCTGTTGCTGGTATTGATGTTTAGCGCACCCTACCTAGCCAGCCCGCGCATTGTCGCTATCCTGAACGTAATGCTGATCAGTTCGGTTGTCGCGGTGGGCTTGCAGATATGCACCGGCTATGCTGGGCAAATCAACCTCGGGCAGGCCGCGTTCATGGGGGTTGGTGCCTATACCGCATCGCTTCTGGCGTCAAAAACCGGAATCAGCTTTCTGGTGACGATACCAGCGGCGGGGGTTGCGGCGGCGCTGTTCGGTTTCCTGTTTGGCCTGACTGCCGCGCGTATTAAGGGATTCTATCTGGCGCTTACCACCATCGCGGCGCAGTTCATCTTTCACTTTGCGGTGCTGAATTTGCCGGGATCGTGGCTGGGTGGCTCAAACGGGGTGACGGTTCCCGCAGCGACGCTGTTCGGGTTTCGTATCGTCAGTGAGACCAGCCAGTATTACATGATGCTGATCGTGGCGCTGATCATGGTGGCAGGGGCCTTTGGCATCGTGCGCAGCCGCTTTGGCCGGGCCTTTGTCGCCGTGCGCGACGATGATGTGGCGGCGGGGATCATGGGCATCAATGTTCCCGCCACCAAGGCCAACGCCTTTTTGATAGGCGCGTTTTATGCCGGGGTTGGGGGGGCGATGTGGGCCTATTTGATCCGCTTTGTAGGAGTCGATCAGTTCACGCTGTTCAACTCGGTATTTTTCATCGCCATGATCATCGTTGGCGGCATGGGGTCGATTGTCGGCGCTCTGGTGGGCGTATTCGTGATTCGCATGATCCAGGAAGTGATCGCGACGGTTGGTCCCAATCTGGCTGAGGCGGTGCCGTTTCTGGGCGGTGACATCGTGTTTGCCGGGATGAATGTGGTTCTCGGCGGAGTCATTGCCCTGTTCATGATCCTGGAACCCAGGGGGTTAATGCACCGCTGGAACATCCTGAAATCATCATATCGTATCTGGCCGTTCCCATACTGAGCAACAAGGGCGGCTTTTAACCTGGGAGGAAAGACATGAAATATCTATCACTTACGGGGCTGAGAAGGCTGGCGGCAGTTGGCACCTTGACCGCCATGGCTGCCATGCCGCTCAAGGCGCAGGCTGAGGCCGAATACAATCTGGCGATGCTGTCGGATTTCTCGGGGCCATATGCCGATATCATGCCGATCCTGGCCGGCGGGCGCGAAGCGGTCATCGACTGGTGGAACGCCACACGCGGCAAGGAACTTGGAGTCACACTAAGCTATAAGAACTATGAGACCCGCTATGATGCGGCGCAGGTGGCCAGCCTCTGGCCCGGCATTAAATCGGAACTGTCGCCAATTGCCGTTCTGGGCCTTGGCGGGCCTGACGTGGCCGCCCTGTCCGAGCGTCTGCCCGAAGACAAGATTCCAATGTTCATGGCAACCGCCGGTTATGGCTTTGCCTGGAAGTCCGAGTCGTGGATCTTCAATCCACGCCCGACCTATTCCCACGAAAGCGCCGGATTCCTGAACTGGATGCGCGAACAGCGTGGCGGCGACGGACCGTTCAAAGTGGCGATCATGGCGTCTGAGGCTTCACCCGCCTACGTCGACATGGCGCGTGGACTTGAAAAATACGCTGAGGAGAATCCCGACAAGATCGAGGTGGTCGAGACCATCTATACAGAAGTACAGCCCACCGACCTGACCAGCCAGATGCGCAAGGTAGCCCGTTCCGGCGCCGAGGCGGTTATCATCCAGACCAACACGTCAATCGTGGTGGCAGTCAAGCGCGGGTTGCAGGCCAACGGTGCCGGCATCCCGATCATGATGAGTTCGCATAACGGGCTGCCGGCATCTGGCAAGGCCGTGGGCGGTATTGACCAGCTGGAAGGTGATTACGAGGCCTATGGCATGGCAATCGCTGCCGGTACCGACACCGAGCAATACACATTCTACAAGATGCTGGCGGATGACTACGACCTGAAAGCACCGTGGAACGTTGTCACGGCGATGGGCATATCTCAGGGGCTTTTTGCAGTGTTCACCATTGATCATGCGATCGACATCAATGGTGCCGAAAACCTGACCGGTGAAAATGTCCGCGCGGCGCTGTTTGACCGCCCAATCACCACCGAAGAGACCCACGGCATGCTGCCAACGCTGACCTTCACCCCCGAGGCACCCTTTCCGCTCAAGGGTTTGAAGGTGAATGTCGGTACGGTACGCGATGGCAAAATTGTCATCGAAGCTGTCGGTGCCGATATCCCGGACGTCACCAAGTGGTGAAATCCCTTGGGCACCGCGTATCGCGCGGTGCCCATCCTTTGCACAGCAACGAGGCAACGTTCACATGCTGGAACTAAACAATGTCGAGGTCACGTATTCGGATGTGATTCTTGCGCTTAAGGGCGTGACAATGAATGTGCGCGAAGGCCAATGCGTGGCGCTTCTGGGCGGCAACGGCGCGGGCAAGAGCACAACGCTCAAGGCTATATCCGGCACCCTGAAATCCGAAGACGGCGCGGTGACCGCCGGGTCGGTCCTGTTGAACGGAGTGCCGGTGCATAATATCCTGGCCTCGGATGTGGTCAGGCACGGACTGATCCACGTCATGGAAGGCCGACGTGTACTGCGCCACATGACAGCCGAACAGAACCTGATTGTAGGCGGGCACATGGTTTCTGACGCCGCAGAGATGCGCAGGCGGCTGGATCATGTGTATAAGCTGATGCCGCGTCTGGCTGATCTCAAAGCACGCACGGCCGGGTTCATGTCCGGCGGCGAACAGCAATTGTTGCTGATCGGGCGGGCCGTGATGGCGCGGCCAAAGATCATTGCGATTGACGAACCGTCACTGGGGCTGGCACCGCTGATGATCCGCGACGTGTTTGACGTGCTGAGGCGGCTCAAGGAAGAAGGCACCACCTTTTTCCTTGTCGAACAGAACAGCGCCGCTGCCCTTGGCATCGCCGATTACTGCTATGTGATGGAAAATGGCCGTATCGTTCTGGACGGCCCCGCCGACAAGATGGCCAAAAACGAAGACATCAAGGAATTCTACCTGGGCGTCAACGCCGCAGGCGAACGCAAAAGCTATCGTGACATTAAACATTACCGGCGTCGAAAGCGTTGGTTGGGATAAGGAAACCACTGAAATGACGACAATTCTGGACATCAAGGGCCGCACGGCTTTGGTTACAGGCGCAGGACAGGGCGTTGGCCGTCAGGTTGCACTGTATCTGGCCGAATATGGCGCCGGGGCGGTCGTAATCAACGACTTCCACCTCGAGCGCGCCGAGGCCGTGGCCAAAGAGGTCGAGGCCGCCGGGGCCAAGGCCCTGCCGCTGGCCTTTGACGTGTCGGATTATGACGCCGTTGGCGCGGCCTTTGCCACCGCCAAAGAGACGTTTGGCAGCATTGATATTCTGGTCAACAATGCCGGCAATGCCGGGCCGACCTCGGGGCTGGACGATCTGGTGCCGTTCTGGGAATCCGACCCCTCGGAATGGCGGCGCTGGATGGCGACCAATTTCGACGGGGTGCTGAACTGCACCCGCCATGCCATGTCTGGCATGGCTGAAACCGGCTATGGCCGCATTGTCACCGTGATCTCGGATGCCGGGCGGGTCGGAGAGCCGCATCTGGCGGTCTATTCCGGTGCCAAGGCCGGAGCCGCCGGGTTCATGCGCGCCATCGCTAAGGCCGGCGGCCGGTTTGGCATAACCGCCAATTGCGTCGCCCTTGGCGGCACCCGCACGCCTGCGGTGGCCGATCTGCTGCCCGATATCGCAACCGAAAAGAAGGCGCTGTCGCAATACGTCATCCGCCGCCTTGGCGAACCTGAGGATTCGGCGGGCATGATTCTGTTCCTATGCTCAGACGCAGCTAGTTGGATCACCGGGCAAACCTACCCGGTAAACGGCGGATATTCCTTTGCGACTTGACCCCGCGAGCCGACGCGGCGTTCAGCCGCCCCTTTGCCCCAGAACCTCATCCGTATCGGCCCCAAGCGCCGGCGCCGGACGGTCCAGCGTAACTTCGTATCCCAGGAATTTCAGCGGTTGAACCAGATGAATTTCTTCAGCTCCACCAGCGCCGATCAGGGTTTTGATCAGCCCGCGCGCCCGGACGTGCGGATCCTCCAGCGTTTCGGCCAGCGAATTGACCGGACCCCAGGGCACGCCCGCCGCATCGAACAGCCCGCCCCATTCGGCAAGCGGGCGTTTGACCAGTGCCGCGGCAATTTCCTGGCGCAGCGCATCCTTGCCCGCCGCGCGCTGACGTCCGCCCAGATCGCGCAAAGCCGGTTTGTCCAGAACGTCGCAGAACGGTTGCCAGAACCAGTCTTCGTGGGCGATCGACAGCGTCATCAGCTTGCCGTCGGCGCAGGTGAAGGTGCCATATCCCGGCTCGGCGATCAGCTCGCCCAGCGGGGTGCCGTTGGCCTGTGGCACCAAAAACGCAGTCAGCATCGACACCACCGCATCGGACATCGAAACATCGACATATCGCCTCTGCCCGGTGCGTTGGCGGGCGACTGTGGCCGACAGGATGGCAATGGCGGCAAACAGCGCCGCGCCAATATCGGCCAGCGGCACCGGCGGCACCGGTCCCGGTTTGCCTGCATCGGCCTGATGCGACAGCAATCCGCCAACGCCCTCGTAAGACAGATCATGGCCGACGCGGTCGCGGTACGGGCCGTCTTGCCCGTAGCCGGAAATCGACACATAAACGATGCCCGGATTAAGCGCCGAAATATCATCATAGCCCGCGCCCAACCCGGCCAGTTTGCCGGGGCGGAACCCTTCGACGATCACATCCGCGTCGTGCGCCAGATCGTGGAACTGCGCCAGCCCGCCGGGGGATTTGAGATCCAGCGTGACGCTTTTCTTGCCCCGGTTCAACGCATTGAACAGCGGCGCGAATTGGCGGGCCGGATCGCCCATACCGGGGCGTTCAATCATGATCACCTCGGCCCCCATGTCCGACAACAGCATGGTGGCATATGGGCCGGGGAATTGCTCGGCCAGGCTGAGGATTTTCAGTCCGGCAAGTGGGGCTTCGCTCATCACAGTCTCCTGGGTTCGACCTGGGAATGCCTGGCAGGATGCAGGCCATTCCAGGGGATCAGAACCATCACGCGGAGGCAAGCGGAAAATGATAATTATTACATATACTGCAAGAGGTTACAATGAATACAACCTATGATTCCATTTCTGTGGAGCGCGTCGCCCAAACCGAATGGATCACCTTACAGCGCACCAAGCAGATGAATGCGCTGTCGTCGCAGATGCTGGATGAAACCGCCAATGCACTGGACGTGGCGATGCAGGACGACACGGTGCGGGTGGTTGCAATTACCGGCTCGGGGCGGGCCTTTTGCGCCGGGGCCGACCTGAAAGAAGTGGCGGGCACGACAATTGGCCCCGGCGAACGGAACATGCTGGACCGGGTCGATTCGGTGTTTGGCACCCTGCGCAACGGACCAAAACCGGTGATTGCGGTCGTCAACGGGCTGGCTATGGCGGGTGGTCTGGAACTGGTTATGGCCTGTGATCTGGTGTTCGCCGCGCAAAGCGCCAAAATGGGCGATGCGCATTCCAATTTCGGAGTATTTCCTGGCGCGGGCGGCGCGGCGATCCTGCCCAACCGGATTGGCCTGAATCGGGCCAAGGATCTGCTGTTCTCGGGCGAGAATGTGACGTCGCAACAGATGATGGACTGGGGGCTGGTCAACCGCGTTGTCGCGGACGACGATCTGCGCGACGCTGTTCAAACCTATGCCGACAAGCTGTCGGACAAAAGCCCGGCGGTGCTGCGCCGGATGAAAGCCATGGCCAACCGGGCGATGAACACCGACGAGCAATCGGCTCTGGCCGAAGAAATGCTGCACCTACTGGCGCATATGCGGTCGTGGGACATGCAGGAAGGACTCTCGGCCTTTGCCGAGAAACGCAAACCGAAATTCAGGGGCTATTAAGGCCGGAGGATCAAACATGACTGATATCTATGTTGTCGGCGTCGGGATGACGCCGTTTGGTAAGTTTCGCGACAAGACGGTCAAGGAAATGACCAGTGAAAGCGTGAACGCGGCGCTGAAAGATGCGGGGCTGACTGCCGAGGCGATCGAGGGCGCGTTCTTCTCGAACGCAACGCAGGGCCATATGGAAGGCCAGCACATGATCCGGGGCGAGATTGCCCTGCGCGAGATGGGCATTCAGGGCATTCCCGTGGTCAATGTCGAAAACGCCTGCGCCAGCGCCAGCACCGGGTTCAAGCTGGCGGTTGATTTTCTGAAGGCGGGCAATGGTGATGTCTGTCTGGCCGTGGGCAGCGAAAAGATGTTCTCGGATGACCGCAAGCTGATGTTCTCGGCCTTTGACAGCGGCTGGGACGTAAGCGACAACAAGGGCGTGGCCGAACAATTGATGGCGCTTGGCGCCGGTATTGAAGAGCCGGAAGGGTCGAAATCACCAGCGCCCTACAGTGTTTTTATGGACGTCTACGCAGGCTTTGCGCGTCACCACATGGCCACTTTTGGAACTACGCAGGAACAATTCGCCGCCGTGTCGGCCAAAAACCATACCCATTCGGTGCATAATCCGCTGGCGCAATACCGCAAATCGATGAGCGTCCAGGAGGTTCTGGCATCCCCCCCCATCACCTACCCACTAACGCTGCCAATGTGCGCACCGATCTCGGATGGCTCGGCGGCGGCAATTGTCTGCACTGAATCGGGATTAAAGCGCTATGGTCTGGACAAGGATCGCGCAATCAAGGTCAAGGCGACGATCCTGCGCTCGGGCACCGACCGGTCGCCGGACGATTACAAAAACCACATGACCCGCCTCGCCGCGCTTCAAGCCTACGAGGCCGCCGGGATTGGCCCCGAGGACATCTCGGTTGCTGAGGTGCATGACGCTACCGCCGTGGGCGAGGTAATCCAGGTTGAGAACCTCGGCCTGGTCGAATTTGGCCAGGGCGGCCCGGCCTCATTGCGGGGCGAGACCTCACTTGGCGGGCGAGTGCCGGTGAACCCTTCGGGGGGGTTGGAATCTAAAGGCCACCCGGTGGGCGCGACCGGCATCGGCCAGATCTTTGAGTTGGTCACGCAATTGCGCGGTGAGGCTGGCGCGCGTCAGGTTGATGGCGCCCGCAACGCCATCGCCGAAAATGGCGGCGGGCTGTACGGCGTCGAAGAGGCTGCCGCCTGTGTCACCATTCTTGGCCGCTGAATAAGCTGATCGAAAGGAAAATCAATGGAACATGTGATGAACGCCGCGCAGGCGATCTATACCGAAGAACAACGGATGCTGTTGGACAATTTCCGCCGCATGGCGCTGGCGGAATTTTCGCCACTGGCCGAAAAATACGAGAATCTTGGCCACCCGCCCGATGCCAATACGCTAAAGGCGCTGTTTGCCAAATGCGAGGAATTTGGCCTGATCAGTGGGCTGGTGCCTGAGGTCGATGGCGGTCTTGAGATGAACCGGATGAGCTATGGAATCCTCTACGAGGAACTGGCTCGCATCTGGCCTGATCTGGCGATTGCCGTGCTGATCCAGGGCCATGCGGCGCTGTCGCTCAGCATCATGGCGACGCCCGAGCAGAAAAAGATCTATCTTGAGCCAATCCTGAAGAGCGAGCGCATTGGCTGTACCTGTATTTCCGAACCCGATGTCGGATCAAACGTGCGTGAGGTCAAATGCCGGGCCGAGCGCAAGGGTGACAAGATCATCGTGACCGGTCAGAAACTGTGGATTTCCAACGCGGCCCAGTCGGATTTTGCGGTTGTCGTGTGCAACCTTGACGGCGGTATTTCGATGGTGATCGTGGACCGTGAAATCGCGGGCGGCGGCGAAAATTACAAAACCCGCGAGCTGCGCAAAATGGGCCTGTGCGGGGCCTCGACCTGCGAGGTTTACTTTGACGGTGCTGAAACCACCGCCGAACATGTGCTGGGACAGGATGGCAGTGGTCTCTACCAAACGCTGAAACTGTTTGAAAGCGCCCGGGTGTTTGTCGGGTTAACCAGCATTGGCATCGGTCAGGCGGCGCTGGAATGTGCGGTCACGTATTCCAAGGACCGCCAGCAGCATGGCAAACCGATTGGTGGGCATCAGATAATCCAGGCCTATCTTGCTGATATGGCAACACAATTGGATGCCGCGCGCTTGCTGTGCCAGCGCGGGTTGCAACTGCTGGATCTGGGGGTGCGCTGTGATACCCAGACCTCGATGGCGAAATGGTACGCTACGGAAATGGCGGTCGAGATCGCCGGCAAGGCGGTGCAGATTCACGGCGGCAACGGCATCACCCGCGATTTTGCGGTCGAACGGCATTTCCGCAATGCCAAGGT
>TARA_R110002049_G_scaffold106898_3_pt1 | contig 23563 bp, 19 predicted proteins | sample TARA_R110002049 | Tara Oceans TARA_R110002049 (sample SAMEA4396941) | marine metagenome | biome: Polar Biome; feature: [SRF] surface water layer (ENVO:00010504); material: water (ENVO:00002006), including particulate matter (ENVO:01000060) such as... | depth 5 m
GCCTTTAAACTAGCGCCCAAAAAGTTGGCGTGTACGCCAGATATCGATGCGGTATAGACAACATCGCTTGCTCCGGATTCGATGATCATTTTACGATATTCCGCTGTTGCCTGACTTTCTGTGGTGTTTATAAAACGCGTACCCATATAGGCCAAATCCGCACCCATTTGCAAGGCTGAGGCAATATCCCTTCCGGTACTGATACAGCCGGAAAGTAATATGGTTTTGTTGTAGAATTTCTTTACCTCTGCAATTAAGGACATGGGGTTTATGGTACCGGCGTGTCCGCCAGCGCCAGCGGCAACCAGAATTAATCCGTCCACTCCGGCCTCGGCCGCTTTTTCAGCATGCCTTTTTTTAATAATATCATGAAAGACCAGGCCGCCATAACCATGAATGGCATTTACGACTTGGGCCACAGCACCCAAAGAAGTAATAATTAATGGAACTTTATGTTTTATACAAATTTTTAAATCGGCCTCCAATCGTGGATTGGTAGGATGTACTATAAGGTTTACACCAAAAGGTGCGGGCTTTTTTCCAGTTGTCTCCTCAAAACTCTTTAATTCGGTTTTGATCTCTACCAACCATTCCTCAAAACCTTCCGTAGTACGTTGATTTAGTGCGGGAAAAGTGCCAACTATCCCGTTCTTACAACATTCGATCACCAATTTTGGGCCAGAAATCAGAAACATTGGCGCCGCTACTGCAGGCAATGAAAGTTCTTTTATAAAGGCTGCTTTGTTGTTCATTTCGGTAAGGGATTTAATGAATTAAAAATGATTCAATATTCTTAATATGGAAATAAAGACTACTATTATTTACAAAAAATAGTACTTTTGAAATTATTATGCATGCATAATAATTTCAAAAGTACAAAAATATAATTATGTATATAAAAGAATTCGAAATTCGTTGGAGCGACGTTGATGCCAATCGGCATATGGCCAATTCTGCCTACTTAAATTTTATGAGTCATACTAGGATGTCCTTCTTGTTGCAACTGGGGTTTAACCAAAAGACGATGTCACAGAATAATATTGGCCCAGTGGTTTTCCATGAACATGTCTATTATTTTAGGGAAGCATTTTTAGGGAAGCCTGTAAAGGTTTCCTTGGAATTGGTGGGTTTAAGTGCTGATGGAATGTTCTTTGAGTTCCATCATAATTTTTACGACGGAAATGGAAAGAATTTTGCCCATTGTCAGATTATGGGAGCATGGATAGATCTTAGGACAAGAAAACTGACCGGATTGGGAACAGAATTGCTGGAAGCATTTAGCAAGGTTCCGAAGGGTGACGGATTTACAGTACTTACCAAAGAGGATACCCGAAAGTTTTCCGTGCGCCCTAAGGACTTGGCCTAACTTGTTTGCTTACCAAGTACACCCCCATCAACACCAAAACTATTGCAAGAAGCTTAATTAAAGTAAGGTTGTCTTTTCCAGCAGCAATGGCAAATAGGATTCCTATCAATGGTTGTAGGTACATAAAAACACCTACTGTTGAAGCCTTTAATTGGGTCAAGGCAAAGACATTGAACAAATAGGTTAAAAAGGTTGTTCCAATAACTACAAATGATATGGCACCAATGGCTTCCATTGGGAGCTGGACCCATTGGATCTCAGTAAATTCGGAATATGTAATTGGCAGCGTAATGATGAGCCCAATTCCGAACATCCACTTCATTAGGGTAAAGGGATGGTATTTTTCCAATAATTTTTTCACTAGAATAAGGTACAGCCCGTAGGAGGTGGCATTAACAATGAATAACAGGTTTCCCAAAGGTATATTGGTGGCATCCTGTCTTATTTCAGCCCCGAATAAAATTAAAGCCAATGCCCCTATTAGGCCCAGGAAAACACCAATGCCCCTCCGAATAGTAATTTTTTCCTTGATAAAGAGTGCTGATAGGATGACCACAAGAATGGGAGTAATAGTGATGAGTACTGCACTATTGATGGGGGTGGAAAGGTCCAAACCTTTAAAGAACGACAACATGTTTATGCCCATCCCAAAGAAGGCACACACAAATAATCTGCCCCAATCCCGACGCTCCAATTTTTCTTTAGGGCCAAAAAAGGAAATTACCCAAAACAACAAGCTTGCCCCAAAAAGCCTAAGGAAGATAAATCCAAAAGGTTTAACATAGGTAGGCATCACTCCCTTGGCAATGGTATGGTTTATGCCATAAATGGTGGTTGCCCCCAAGGCGGCCAAGATGGCAAGGGTTCGTCTACTCACGAATTTATTTTTGCTTGGGCTGCGGCCACAACAGCTTTACTATTTCCTATAAAAATATCGTTGTCAATTACAATAACCGGTCGTTTCAAAAAGGTATAGTGCTCAAGAATTAGGGATTTATAATCGGCTTCTGTAAGATTTTGTTCCTTCAGATTTCGCTCTTTATAAAGTCGAGCCCGCTTACTAAATAAACTCTCATAGCTCCCCGATAAATTAGCCATATTCTCCAGTTGTTCCGGGGTTATGGCTTCAGTCTTTATGTCTTGCAGTATAAAATCGTTGGGCGGTTTTAATTCTTTCAAAATTCTTTGGCAGGTATCACAAGTGCTAAGGTGAAATATCTTTTTCATGTGTATTTTTTATTGCTCTTGGAGTTCACATCTAAGCTTTGATGATTAAGATTAGTCTTAAACGCATTAGGAAAAGATTCATTTAATCATGGCGGTTTCATTTATGTAAATCTGTTCCTCCAAATATAATTTAGCCTGCAAAGAAACCCAATTACAATGAATTGTACTATTTTTAGCGGCAATTGTAAAAAAAATAATAACAGAAAACCTTTCAGCTTTGCAAAACGCATTCGACATTACACTTCAGAACAGAAAAAGACTATACAGATTTTTAAAGGAGACACCACAGGAGCTACTTCTACAAATACCGGATGGATATAACAACAACATTTGGTGGAACATTGCACATGTGGTGGTTACACAACAGCTTTTGGTTTACAAGCTAAGCGGACAGGCCATGCGTGTGGACGATGCCCTTGTAGAGAAATTTAAAAAAGGTACGGTTCCGGATGGTACCGCAACGGATAAAGAATTACCATTGGTGGAAGAATTATTATTGTCTACCGTTGCTTGGATGCAGGAAGACTATGCGAATGGAATATTTAACGGCTACAATGAATACACGACCAGTGCCAATGTTTCATTAAAAACAGTGGAAGATGCTATTATTTTCAATGTTTATCATGAAGGACTTCATCTTGGTGCTATTTTATCCTTAATGAAAGCTGTAGCCTAGGTGTAGTTTCTAAAATCCCATCTTTAGTTTTAGATAAGGCTCTATTTCCTTGTAGGGTATGGTCAAGATTATTGGGCCGTCCGCATAAGAGGCCACTTCATATTGCTCGTAGAGCAATTGTAGGCCTTCCAGGGTAAAACCAATAGTTTGCGGAAGATAAAATTCATCGTTCTCAAACATAAACCCAGTAGCATTGATCGATCCTGTTGCAGGGAGGTTTTCTTGTGCCCTAAATTTAGCCTCGACAAAAATTTGAAATTCCAAGGAATCCTTAAACATTTCCATAGTTTCCAGTTCCAACGCCTTTGCTTTGTCAAAATTTAAGAATCGGGTCGAGGAAAAGCCGTGTGCCCCACCTGTAAAGGCGTAGGAATTGACTTTAATCGTCAATATATTTTTATCCTCATAGGTCACTTTTCCATCAATATCCGCTTCCCAACCCACCGGTTCATCGGGATATATCTTTTTTAATTCCAAATATCCGTTCTTAAAAGATTGGATTGCCTCTTCAATATTGGAAGCCTCAATTTCATCATCATAAATCAGCATGGATATTACCTCTTCTTTTAATGCGTTGTTTATAGTGGTGCTTATGGCACTCTCGTCCAAGGCCTTAGGAATATTGATAGTTACCTTGGGACAATTGGTACAATTCTCTGAAGTAAATTTGATAGGTTCAAAGGTGATCCGTTCGTCTTTTTTACAATTCCACAAGAAAAAAACGATAATCATAAGGGCCAATTTAATCTTCATACAAGTATTGGTGTTAGATAGGTGTAAAGCTACAAGATCATTGTAATCTCAGAAAGATAAAGGTACATTTGTGTAGCGATATTTTGATCATGGGGAAAAAAGAATTAAAGTTCAATAGCAAAACCATTCATGGAGGGCAGTTTCCGGACAAGGCATATGGGGCGGTAATGCCTCCTATCTATCAAACTTCCACCTACGCGCAAAGCACACCGGGAGGTCATAAGGGCTACGAGTATTCCAGAAGTGCCAATCCAACAAGGACGGCATTGGAGAATTCCTTGGCCAGTATTGAAAATGGAGAATATGGTTTGGCCTTTGGCAGTGGATTGGCGGCCATTGATGCCGTAATTAAATTATTGAATCCTGGGGATGAGATTATTTCAACAAGTGATCTTTATGGAGGCAGTTATCGTATTTTTAAAAAAATCTTTGAAAGATACGGTATCGTTTTCCATTTTGTTGGAATGCACGATACCGATGAAATAGGCAAATATATTAATCAAAAGACCAGACTAATTTGGGTAGAGACCCCTACTAACCCAATGATGAATATTATTGATATTAGAAGTGTTTCCCAATTGGCAAAAAAACACAAAATACTACTTGCGGTAGATAATACCTTTGCAACTCCATACTTACAGCTTCCTTTGAATTTGGGAGCCGACATTGTAATGCATTCCGCCACTAAATACCTCGGCGGCCATAGCGATGTAGTCCTAGGGGCCTTGGTGGTAAAAGATAAGGCACTTGCGGACGAACTTTATTTTATTCAAAATGCCAGCGGAGCAATTTGTGGACCTATGGATAGCTTTTTGGTACTAAGAGGGATAAAAACCTTGCATGTAAGGATGCAGCGACACTGCGAAAATGGTAAAGCAGTAGCCGAATTCTTGGCAGATCATCCAAAAATTGAAAAAGTTTACTGGCCTGGATTTTCTGGTCACCCAAATCATGAAGTGGCAAAAAGCCAAATGAAGGATTTTGGGGGAATGATTTCCTTTGTTCCAAAAGGCGGCAATTACCAGGATGCCATAAAAATTGTTGAAAAACTACAAATTTTTACCCTTGCGGAATCCTTAGGAGGGGTCGAGAGTTTGGCAGGCCATCCGGCCAGTATGACCCATGCCAGTATTCCAAAGGAAGAAAGGGAAAAAAGCGGTGTAGTGGATGCTTTAATAAGGCTAAGTGTAGGTATTGAGGATAAGGATGATTTAATAGACGATTTGCGACAGGCAATAGAATAGGTATTTTATCAAATTTTTAAAAAAATAAGGCATAAATTATATAAATACTATAATTTTGCCCTCAAACTCAATATTTATCAACAATTAGGAATTAATCAGATTTTATGGAAGACAAGATAAATGCCTTTATGGACGAGGTAAAGGGTCGTAATAGTCACGAGCCCGAATTTATTCAAGCTGTACAAGAAGTAGCAGAAACAGTTATACCCTACATCAGTAATAATGAGATTTACAACGGAAAGAATATTCTGTTAAGGATGGTGGAACCGGAAAGGTTAATTTCCTTCAGGGTTTCTTGGGTGGATGATGATGGTGAAATACATGTAAATAGGGGTTATAGAATTCAGATGAATTCGGCGATTGGCCCATATAAGGGAGGTCTTAGGTTTCATCCTACCGTTAACGCAAGTGTTTTAAAATTCCTGGCTTTTGAGCAGGTTTTTAAGAATAGTTTAACCACTCTGCCAATGGGAGGTGGAAAAGGAGGATCGGATTTTGACCCAAAAGGAAAGTCGAATGATGAGGTAATGCGATTTTGCCATGCCTTTATGACGGAACTTTGTAGGCACATTGGACCCAACACGGACGTTCCTGCAGGGGATATTGGTGTTGGCGCCAGGGAAATAGGGTTCCTATTCGGGATGTATAAAAAAATCAGAAATGAGTTTACCGGGGTGTTAACCGGAAAAGGGCTTTCATGGGGCGGGTCTAAAATACGCCCGGAAGCTACCGGCTATGGCACCGTATATTTTGCACAAAGCATGTTGCAATCCAAAGAGAAGGATGTTAAAGGTAAAACCGTTGTAATTTCAGGATCTGGTAACGTGGCGCAATATGCCGCTGAAAAAGTAATCCAATTGGGCGGAAAAGTAGTTACGCTTTCTGATTCCAGTGGCTATATTTACGATAAGGAAGGTATTGACGAGGAAAGACTGGCCTATGTAATGGACATTAAAAACAATAAACGGGGAAGAATATCCGATTATATTAAAAAGTATAAATCCGCAGAATTCCACGAAGGTAAGACACCTTGGGGGGTACCATGTGAAATGGCTCTGCCATGTGCCACGCAAAATGAGTTGGACGGTAAGGATGCCAAGATGTTGCTGAAAAATGGATGTATCTGTGTTGCGGAAGGAGCCAATATGCCTTCTACGCCTGAAGCAATACACGCTTTTCATGAAGCAAAAATACTATTTGCCCCAGGAAAGGCTTCCAATGCAGGTGGGGTGGCCACTTCCGGTTTGGAAATGTCCCAAAATTCTCTGCGTATTAGTTGGACTAGGGAAGAGGTAGATGAACGATTGCAAAAAATAATGAAGGACATTCATGATTCCTGTATAGAATATGGCATGGACGAAGATGGTTACTGTAACTATGTAAAAGGAGCAAATATTGCCGGTTTCGTAAAAGTTGCCGACGCTATGTTGGCACAGGGGGTTATTTAGAAGTTTATAATTAGATGTACTGTCCTGGCTTCAAATCAGGATGAATAACAGATATTAAGTAATTTCTGAGACCCGTAAGGTTTTATAAAACCTTACGGGTCTCTTTGTACTATCTTTGTTTAAAGATTAAGAGTATAATGCAGGTTACCACTAAAGCCATTGTTTTAACGTCAATTAAATATGGGGATACCAGTTTAATAGTTAGGATATTTACCCTATCGGACGGAATAAAATCTTATCTATTGAGGGGTATTCTTGCATCCAAAAAGGGAAAGCTAAAAACGGCCTATTTTCAGCCTTTAATACAATTGGATCTAGTGGCCTCCCATAAGAACAAGGGAACCTTGGAAAGTATTATTGAAGCTAGGGTAAGTTATCACTACCAGACGCTCCACACGGATATTTCCAAAAATGCCATAACGTTTTTTTTGGCAGAAATGTTGGGCAATAGTGTACATGAGGAAGAGCGCAATGAAGGACTCTTCAGCTTTATTGAAGCTTCCCTGCAGTGGTTGGATTCCCATGATGAATTTGCCAATTTTCACCTTTACTTTTTACTGTCCTTGACCAAATATTTTGGTTTTTATCCAGATACCAATAATATGGATTTTTTATACTTTGACCTTTTGGAGGGAGAGTTTATAAAATCACCATCCTTAAACGCAATCCTTAGCGGGGAAAATTTAAAATACTTTAAGGAGCTTTTGGGCATAAATTTTGATGCAATACAAACTATTAAACTTAACAAAAAGAACCGTCAGGAGCTTCTAAAAACTCTTGTCCTGTATTTTGAATTACATTTGCAGGGATTTAGAAAACCTAAGTCATTGGCCGTTTTAAATGAAGTTTTTAGCTAAGATGCATAAAATAGTTTTCATAATAATTTTATTTTTATATCAGGGGGTCAGGGGTCAGGAAATTGTTATTTTGGATGAGGGGGATCATGAGCCAATTTCCAATGTAATTGTTTATAATTGGGATAAATCCAAAACAGCCCTCTCCGACTTTGACGGCAAATGTGACCTGTCTAAATTTGATCAGGGAGAACGCATAACTTTTTCGCATTTAGGTTACCAAAATTTTAGGAGTACAAAGTCACATGTACTAAGAAAAGGTAAGCTCTATTTGGCCTTGAATGCCGAGCAATTGGATGAGGTAGTGATGTCCATTTCGAAATGGGAACAACAGAAGAAGGATATCCCTCAGAAAATAGCCCTCATAAACGCCAAAACAATTGATTTTAATGCTCCCCAAACCTCGGCGGATTTACTTGAAAACAGTGGAAAAGTATTTGTTCAGAAAAGTCAACTTGGAGGAGGAAGTCCAATGATACGGGGTTTTGCTACAAACAGATTATTGCTTTCCGTTGATGGGGTTCGGATGAACAACGCTATATTTAGGGGGGGGAACATACAAAATGTAATTTCCATTGATCCCTTTACAATTAAAAGCACAGAAGTTATTTTTGGACCTGGTTCTGTAATCTATGGTTCCGATGCCATAGGTGGCGTTATGAATTTTTATACCAATAATCCACAATTTTCCAAGACGGATAGTGTAAGTGTTTTTGGTAAAGGAAATTATAGGTATTCCTCTGCCAATAACGAGAATACTTTTCACGTAGACTTCAATTTGGGCAAAAAGGAATGGGCTTTTTTGAGCAGTGTAACATATAATGATTTTGGCGACCTTAAAATGGGATCTCATGGTCCAGCATCTTATTTAAGAAATAGTTATGTGGTTACGGAAAACGGGCAGGATGGGCTCCAGAAAAATCAACATCCCCAAAAGCAGGTGCCCACAGGTTATGATCAGATTAATTTAATGCAAAAAGTGGTCTTTAAACCCAACAATAATTGGAATGTAAATTTAAGTACCTATTATTCCGAAACCTCGGATTACTCCAGATATGACAGACTCATTAGACCGTCCAAGGACGAACTTGGACTGCGCTCTGCGGAATGGTCCTATGGTCCTCAGAAATGGTTTATGGGGAACCTTCAATTTTATAAAAATGGTAAGGGGAAATTTTATGATGGGTTAAAAATATCTGCTGCGTATCAAAATTTTGAGGAAAGTAGAATCGATAGGGGTTTTCAAGATCCCATACGGTATAATACCAAGGAGCAGGTAGATGCTATTTCCACCAACATCGATTTTGAGAACAAACGAATTGGAAATCTCAGACTGTATTACGGAGGGGAATACGTACTTAATAAAATTGGCTCCAGTGGAAATGAGTACAATTTAGAAAACCTTGCCTTGTCACCTTCGGCATCAAGGTATCCGGACAACTCTACCTGGCAGACGCTGGCAGGATATGTAAGCGGTGAGTTAAGGGCCAGGCCAAACTTTACTTTCTCATCCGGATTGCGCTACAGTCATGTTTGGATAGATGCCGTTTTTGATCAAACTTTTTATTCGTTTCCTTTTAATGACGCAGATCTTAGTACAGGGGCCTTAACCGGAAGTTTGGGCTTTAGTTGGTTTCCTAAAGCGGACTTACAGTTAACTTTCAATGGATCAACGGGATTTAGGGCGCCTAACATAGATGATGTTGGTAAGATTTTTGATTCCGAACCAGGCTCTGTGGTAGTTCCAAATCCAAATTTGGAACCAGAGTATGCCTATAATTTGGAAGTAGGGATCCAGAAAAATTTTAATGATAAACTAATGCTAAAGGGAGCTACGTTTTATACTTATTTGGTAGATGCCTTGGTACGAAGGGACTTTCAATTTAATGGGAGTAATGAAATAGTGTATAACGGGGAGTTAAATAATGTACAGGCAATTCAGAACGCGGCTAAAGCCTATGTTTACGGTTTTGAGTTTGGATTGGATGCCTTTTTAACAGAAAGCCTCTCTATAAATTCCAATTTTACCCTAACCAATGGTATAGAGGAAGAAAATGATGGAACGGATACCCCAGGAAGACATGTGGCGCCCACTTTTGGGGATTTTCATGTGATATGGATGAAGCAAAAATTGAAAACAGATCTTTTTGTTAACTATAATGGGGAAATTAGTTATGATGATTTGGCCATGTCCGAAAAGACCAAAGACTATATATATGCTCTTGACGCGGATGGCAATCCCTACTCGCCGTCTTGGTACACTTTAAACCTTCGTTCCCAATATCAATTTTCGCACGCATTAAAGGTTAGCGTAAATCTTGAGAATATTACGGACCAGAGGTATCGTTCCTATTCTTCGGGTATCGTTGCCCCAGGAATTAATTTGGTTTTGGGGGCGGGATATACCTTCTAAACAAATAAACGCCCGGTATTTAATACCGGGCGTTTATTTTTATGGAAAATGGGAATATTTATTCCTCGATTTCTTCTTTTACTTCCTTGGCGACTTCCTTAGTTTTGTCGGCTACCTTATTAGCGGCATCTTTTACATCTTCACCAACTTTCTTGGCGGCGTCACCTGCTTTGTCCAAGGCTTCGGAACCAGCTTCTTTCATGTCATCGCCCATTTCTTTAGCGGCGTCTTTGGTATCATCCATTGCTTGGGTTGCGGCATCCTTGGCATCCTCACCAACTTTTTTCATATCCTCCCCGACTTCTTTTAATGCATCGTTTGTTTCTTCCACAGCGTCCTGGGCTTTATCCTTGGCTTCCCTGCAGGAAGTAAATGAAATACTCAAGGCAATCATCAAAATTGAACTTAAAATTAATTTTTTCATGTTTTTAGTTTTAGAGTTAAATAGTTTTTAATACTTATAGATACGATAAATTGGGCATTTTAGATTATTAATTTCAAGATAATAAGGGCTAAAACAGGAAATGGGAGCCCAACAAAATACCGTTTTTCAGTAACTATTAATTTTGAAATTGAAAAATTCCGCAATAAAATTAGGGTTTATATTATTCTGTGAATCAGACAGATAAATTGAGTTTATTTTTTTTAAACTTTAGAGGGTAGGGATAGGATGTGTTGGGTTGTTATATAGGCAAATGTTTAAATCTAAATTATTATGAAGAATTATTTAAAGTTTTCAGGATTAGCCTTAGTAACTATGTTAGTAATGATATCATGTAGTAAAACTGATGATTCTATCACGGATGGGAAATCGTATAATACATCTTTTGAGGTTACGGATGCACCGATAGATAAGGCCGAAGTAGAGGCAGTTTTTGTTACAATAACCAATGTTTCCGTGGACGGAAAGTCTTTGGAAGGTTTTAGTGCAACAACTATAAACTTAGCGGCTTTGGTAAATGGTAAAACAGAGGCTATGGGCCACTTGGATTTGCAGGCCAAATCGTATTCAAGCATTGTTTTTGAATTAGATTTTGATAAGGATGTGAATGGTGATGTTCCCGGATGTTATGTGGAAATGGCCAATGGTGAAAAAGATGCTTTGGTGGCCTCATCCAATAAAATTACAATAAATGATAAGTTTGAGGTTCTTGCCAATACCACCAATGTTATTGTAGTGGATTTCGACTTAAGAAAAACAATTAAAGAAGAGAAGGACGGAATATCCAGCGACTTTAATTTTGTGACCATGAGCGAACTTTCCGCTGGAATTAGAACTGTAAATGCCGAATTGACGGGAAAAATTTCAGGAAGTGTGAATGATGTTAATAATACCTCCGACAAGATTATCGTCTATGCCTATGAAAAGGGTACTTTCAACGCCGATGTTGAAACCAAGGGAAAAGGGGAGAGTGGAGTAACTTTTGCCAATGCGGTAACCAGTACGGAAGTGAAAAGTATAAACGGTTCCTATAATCTGGATTTCTTGGAAGAAGGGGAGTACGAATTAATTTTTGCTTCTTACAAGGAGGATGAAGGTAGTGGGTTCTATTTCAATGCTTTGTTGAATGTGGAGTCGACCACAGGAATTAATTTGGGGGCTATCACCGTAAGTTCTGCCATCCAAATAAGTGCAAATGTTACCGTAACTGGGACAAAATAATTTAATCAACTTATATAAATTATAAAAAGCTCCTTTTAGAAGGGGCTTTTTGCTTGTAACAGAATCATTTTACACTAAAAATCACTAGTTTTGCAAACTTAAAATGTAGCATTAGAAGCTGTTATTATGAAGTTTGCAGAATACAAGGGTTTAGATTTACCGAAAGTTGCGGAGGAGGTATTACACTATTGGAAAGAGAATAATGTTTTTGAGAAAAGTGTAAGCAGTAGGGAAGGCAAAGATAGTTTTGTTTTCTATGAGGGACCACCTTCGGCAAACGGTTTGCCTGGTATTCACCACGTGATGGCCAGGACCATAAAGGATATTTTTCCCCGATATAAGACCATGAAAGGTTTTCAAGTGAAGCGCAAGGCCGGCTGGGATACCCATGGATTACCCATAGAGTTGGGAGTTGAAAAGGAATTGGGGATCACTAAAGAAGACATTGGCACCAAAATATCTGTTGAAGAATACAATGCGGCCTGTAAAAAGGCGGTAATGCGGTATACCGATGTTTGGAATGCCATGACCGAAAGAGTAGGATATTGGGTAGACATGGAAGACCCTTATATTACTTATAAATCCAAGTATATGGAAACTGTTTGGTGGTTACTAAAACAGATATACGACAAGGGACTCATTTATAAGGGATATACCATTCAGCCGTATTCCCCAAAGGCAGGTACAGGGCTAAGTTCCCATGAGCTAAATCAGCCAGGTACCTATCAAGATGTTACGGATACTACTGTAGTGGCTCAGTTTAAAACTATAAAAGAAACATTGCCGCAGAATTTTAAGGGTGCCAAGGGTGATGTGTTCTTTTTGGCATGGACAACCACTCCATGGACCTTGCCATCCAATACAGCACTCACCGTGGGTTCCAAGATCGACTATGTTCTTGTGAAAACCTTCAACCAATATACCTTTGAACCTATGCACGTTGTTCTTGCCAAATCCTTGGTAGAAAAACAATTTAGTGGTAAGTTTTTTGAGGTGGAAAGTGATGCGGATTTTGAAAATTTTACGTCTACGGACAAGAAAATACCTTATCAAATTATTGCCAGCGAGAAAGGACAGGACCTGGTAGGGGTTAGATATGAACAACTATTGGATTATGTGCTTCCATATCAAAATCCGGAAAATGCCTTTAGGGTCATTGCAGGTGATTTTGTGACCACCGAGGATGGTACCGGGATCGTACATACGGCACCAACATTTGGGGCAGATGATGCCTTGGTAGCCAAATTGGCGGAACCTGAAGTGCCGCCTATGCTTGTTCTGGATGAAAATAACAATCCTGTGCCGTTGGTGGACCTGCAGGGCAGATTTAGGCCCGAAATGGGAGAGTTTGCTGGCAAATACGTAAAGAACGAGTACTACGACGATGGTGAAGCCCCGGAGCGGTCGGTAGATGTAGAGCTGGCCATCAAACTAAAAGAAGAAAATAGGGCTTTTAAAGTGGAAAAATATGTTCACAGTTATCCCAACTGCTGGCGTACAGATAAGCCTATCCTTTACTATCCCTTGGACTCTTGGTTTATAAAGGTTACGGATGTAAAAGATAGGATGTTCCAATTAAATCAATCCATAAATTGGAAACCTAAAGCTACAGGAGAAGGAAGATTTGGAAACTGGTTGGCAAATGCCAATGATTGGAATCTTTCCCGCTCACGTTATTGGGGAATCCCTTTACCAATATGGCGTACGGAAGATGGGAAGGAAGAGCTGATGATAGGTTCTGTTGCCGAGCTAAAGGAGGAAATGAAAAAGGCAGTTGCAGCTGGAGTATTAGGGGAGGATATCTTTGCTGATTTTACTGTTGGTGATATGAGCGAGGCCAATTACGATAAAATAGACCTTCACAAGAATATAGTGGATCAAATAATTTTGGTATCACCTTCCGGAAAAGCGATGAGGCGCGAAAGCGATTTAATAGATGTTTGGTTCGATAGTGGCTCTATGCCCTATGCCCAATGGCACTACCCTTTTGAAAATAAAGATTTAATAGATGAGGGAAAGACTTTTCCTGCCGATTTTATAGCGGAAGGTGTTGATCAAACCCGCGGGTGGTTTTATACTTTACATGCCATAGCCACTATGGTTTTTGATTCCGTGGCCTATAAAAATGTAGTATCCAATGGTCTGGTGTTGGATAAGGAAGGAAAGAAAATGTCCAAACGTCTTGGCAATGCGGTAGATCCCTTTGAAACCATGGACGAATATGGGGCCGATGCCACACGATGGTATATGATATCCAACGCAAATCCATGGGACAACCTCAAGTTTGATGTAGAGGGCATTGCCGAAGTAAAACGTAAGTTTTTTGGCACCTTGTACAATACCTATTCCTTCTTTGCCCTGTATACCAATATAGATGGTTTTACTTATAGCGAAGCGGAAATACCACTAAGTGAAAGACCGGAAATAGACCAATGGATCTTATCCGAACTTCATTCCTTGATTAAAGTTGTAGATGAGGCATACGGGGATTATGAACCCACCAAGGCTACAAGGGCCATATCGGAATATGTACAGGAGAACCTTAGCAATTGGTACGTGAGATTGAGCAGAAGACGTTTTTGGAAGGGTGATTATCAAAAAGATAAAATATCGGCTTACCAAACGCTTTATACATGTTTAGCTACTGTTGCAAAACTTTCAGCACCGGTTGCTCCATTTTATATGGATAGATTATACAAAGATTTAACAATTACAACACAGAAAGAGCCTTTTGAAAGTGTACATTTGGCCGATTTTCCAAAATATGATGCCTCATTGGTGAATAGGGAATTGGAGAGTAAAATGGCAAAGGCACAGACCATTTCATCCTTGGTTTTGTCCATTCGTCAGAAAGAGAAGATCAAAGTACGTCAACCATTGCAAAAAATTATGATCCCTGTATTGGACAATAAGCAAAGGTTGGAAATTGAGGCTGTTGCCGATTTGATAAAGTCCGAAGTGAACGTGAAGGAGATAGAATTGTTGGATGATGCTTCTGGAATATTGGTAAAGCAGATTAAGCCTAACTTTAAGACCTTGGGGCCAAAGTTTGGGAAGGATATGAAGCTGATTGCTAGTGCGGTAGCTCAGCTGAATCAGGATGATATCCAAAAAATTGAACAGGAAGGCGAAATTTTGCTGCATTTTGATAATAAAAGTATTACTTTACAGTTAGAGGATGTAGAAGTTTCCTCCCAAGATATCGAAGGTTGGTTGGTAGCAAGTTCAGGACCACTTACAGTGGCCTTGGATATTTCGATCAATGAGGACCTGAGAAAGGAAGGTATTGCTAGGGAACTAGTCAATAGAATTCAGAACCTGAGAAAGGAATCAGGTTTTGAAGTGACAGATAAAATTGATATTAAATTATTGAAGAACGGATTTGTCCAGGAGGCGGTGGAAAGTAATATTGCATATATTAAAACCGAGACCTTGGCAGCAGAACTTAACTTTGAAGAGAGCTTGGATATGGGAATAGAAATAGCCTTTGATGAAGTTAATACCAGATTGTTTATAGTAAAACACTAAGATTATGGCCGAAGAATTAAAAGTAAGATACGCGGATAAGGATTTAAACGAGTTTAAAGTTCTGATCGAGGAGAAAATTGATAAAGCAAAAAGTCACTTGGAACTTTTAAAGAGTTCTTATATGAATGATGGTAACAACGGTACGGATGATACATCGCCAACATTCAAGGCTTTTGAGGAAGGCTCTGAAACAATGAGCAAAGAAGCAAATACCCAATTGGCCATTCGCCAGGAGAAATTTATTAGAGATCTAAAAAATGCCCTGTTGCGCATAGAGAACAAAACCTATGGCATCTGCCGTGTTACAGGAAAGCTGATCAGTAAGGAGCGACTTAAATTAGTGCCTCATGCAACGCTGAGCATTGAAGCAAAAAATATGCAATCCTAATTTTTAAAAACGCCCAACAAGGCGTTTTTTTATTATGAGACTAGCTGCAGTACTATTCTTCCTAGCAGGGACTTGTATTCTCTCCGCCCAAAAAATGGTTGTTAAAACCATAGAGGATTCCAAAATTCCATTTATTCAGATCGATACCAAGAATTGCTATTCCGTTGTTTTGGAAACGGTGAATATTCCCAATATAACAGTGGTGGGAACAATTGATGGGGAGTATTTACATAATTTATTGGTAAATGTAAAACAAGAAGGAAGTACAGTATTGGTAAGTGCGGGATTTCAACCAAATTTTGTTTTGCCAAACGATAAATTAAGTGCACATAAAGTGGTATCCATTTCTCTAAAGATCTCAATTCCAAAATACCTCAATGTCCTGTTGTATGGTACAAGCAGTAATGTAAATGTTAGTGGGGAATATACCAGTCTAAAAGTTAGCCTGTCCGATGGAAAATTTAGCTTTGAAGGAGATGGAGAAGATGTTTCTGTAACTACCCAGAGCGGAAATATTGATGTAATTACTAAAAATGCCCTTATAGTGGCAAATACAAATTATGGTGAAATTAATCAGGACGATATGTCATCTGGAGATAATCATTTTACCCTAAATACTGTAAGCGGAAATATCAACATAAAGAAAACCGAATAATATGTTTATTTTTGCCGAACCTATTTTTTAAGTAATGAGTTTAAAAAAATCCCTAATTATCATAATTTTAATTCTGGCCATTGATCAGATAAGCAAAGTTTATATAAAAACACACTTTGTTTTAGGTGAATCGGTAGATGTTTTTAGTTGGTTCAAAATTTTGTTTATAGAAAACGAAGGTGCAGCTTGGGGAACTAAATTAAGTGATTTACTGCCTATATCAGATGTAGTGGGCAAGTTGATACTTACCATATTTCGATTGTTTGCCATTGTTGGTATAGGATACTGGTTATTTGATACCATTAAAAAGAATTCCTCCAAAACCCTGATACTGGCCGTATCATTAATATTTGCAGGGGCATTGGGTAATATTCTGGATTCCGTTTTTTACGGGATGATTTTTAATGATAGTTATTCCCAAGTTGCGACGGCCTTTTCATCGGAACCTTATGGCAGTATTTTTCACGGAAAAGTGGTAGATATGCTTTACTTTCCTATGATAGATTCGGTTTGGCCGGAGTGGGTTCCCATGGTAGGTGGAAATAATTTCCGTTTTTTTGAACCTGTGTTTAATATTGCGGACACAGCAATTAGCACTGGCGTTGGAATTTTAATAGTATTTAATAAAAAAGCTTTTGGGGAAAGTTCGGAAGAAGTTAAAACGAATATATCCGATCAGGAGTAACGCAATGGTTTAAGGGTATATCGTATTCATTTATATCCAGTATCTTTTTCTCTGCCTCAAAAAGGGAAAGACCTATTTTAATAACGTCGGGTCTGCACTTTTGCAATAGGACATCATAAAATCCCTTTCCGTAACCAACTCTGTGGCCCTCTAGGTCAAAAGCCATTAAGGGTAAAAATATCACGTCTATTTTCTCTGCAGGTACTTCAATCCCGTCAACTGGTTCTGGGATGTTCCAATGATTTTTTTTGATGTGGGTGTTGTCTGTAAGCAAAAAATTGCTGAGATTCTGATTATCCAACATTTTAGGAAGTACAATATTTTTGTCCTTACCTTGTAAAATGGACATTAAAAAGCTGGTGTCTACCTCTTTTTTTTCAGTAATGGAAAGGAATAAATGATAGTAGGAATAATTCCAAATAGGCAATTTAAGTAGCCGGTTAGCTAATGATAAACTTAAATCTGATATTTTTTGTGGAGTTAGATTTGTACGGCGTTCGGAGTAGATTACACGCAAATCTCTTTTCAACATATTTGTTGGGGAATAATCAAGGCTTTCGGGGGCAGGGAGACGTTGGGAAAATTATTCCTTGGAAGCCACTGCATAATAAATTTTGAAAAAAAGCATAAGAATTAAATATGTTCCCAAAGTTATTATATAGTTGTCCATGCGTTAAATGATTTTAATTTTTCTAAATATAGGCAAAAAAATAATTAATCATCCACCAAGGGTATCGTTTTATCGATGAAATACACGTTTTTTAACAATTATTTTAGATTTTGGAGTTTTTATCAACTTTAAATTTTATCGTATATAATATAATCTGCTGTATTACAACTGGTTACATTTTTGTGTACGATAACGCTATTTTTCGATAAATGTGCATTTAATCGATAATTTTTTTGACTTATCGAATTTTATTGGATAACTAATGAATAATGGAGAGCGATAATTATTAATTTGATTGCGCGGGAGTCCACCAAATGATTTTATAATTTATTTTATGTGAATAGAAAGAAGGGAGTTAAAAAACTATAATTTTTGTGTCCTTTGATAAAAACACAGTAATTTTCCTAAGCGAAAAAAAACATTAAATCTCCTTATAATTCATGTCCCATATACCTATAGAAGTACAATTGAGTTCGCTTCCTTCCAATCCTGGGGTATATCAATTTTATGATGTAGAAGATAAAATTCTATATGTGGGCAAAGCTAAGAACTTAAAAAAGAGGGTTAGCTCCTATTTCAATAAGAATCACGAGATAGGTAAAACCCGTGTTCTTGTAAAGAAAATAAGATCTATTAGACATATAGTGGTGCCTACGGAGTCCGATGCGCTCTTATTGGAAAATAATCTAATTAAGAAATACCGTCCTAGGTATAATGTACTGCTCAAGGACGATAAAACATTTCCGTGGATTTGTATCAAAAAGGAAAAATTTCCAAGAATCTTTCCTACCAGAAAATTCATCAAGGATGGGTCGGAATATTTTGGGCCGTATACCAGTATGAAAACTGTGCATACCCTATTGGACCTTATAAAAAGTGTATATCCCCTGCGCACTTGCAACTATGACCTTTCTTCGGAGAAAATAGCGGCAGAAAAGTATAAAGTATGTTTGGAGTACCATTTGGGAAATTGTAAGGGACCTTGCGAAGGTTACCAGATGGAGGAGGATTATAATAGACAAATACAGGAGATCCGCGAAATTATTAAAGGTAATTTTAAATCCTCCCTTCATTATTTTAGAACGCAGATGACCTCCTTGGCCCTGGACATGAAGTTCGAGGAAGCACAGCTTATTAAGGATAGGATAGATGTTTTGGAAAATTATCAGGTGAAGACCACTATTGTCAACCCTAAGATCAATAATGTAGATGTATTTACCATAATTTCCGATGAGGTTTTTGCCTACGTTAATTTTCTGCAATTGGCCCATGGTTCCATTATTCGTTCCCATACTATGGAAATCAAAAAGAAATTGGATGAAACGGATATGGATTTGCTACAGCTGGCCATAATTGAAATTAGGCAAAGATTCAATTCGCATTCAACAGAGATCTATGTCCCTTTTACAGTTGCCTTGGAATCCCATTTAAAAGTGGTCGTTCCCAAATTGGGAGATAAAAAGAAGATTCTGGAACTTTCAGAGCGCAATGCCAAATATTTTAGACAGGACAGGTTTAAACAAATAAAAATTATTGATCCTGACAAACATACCAATAGGATAATGGGGCAAATGAAAAAGGATTTGCGGCTTTCCACAGAACCAAGGCATATTGAATGTTTTGATAATTCCAATATCCAGGGTAGCCATCCTGTGGCTGCCTGTGTTGTTTTTAAGGATGGAAAACCTTCCAAAAAGGAATACAGGCATTACAACATTAAAACTGTTGAAGGCCCTGATGACTTTGCTTCGATGGAAGAGGTGGTTTTTAGGCGTTATAAGCGTCTTTTGGAGGAGGAGCAGCCTTTGCCCCAACTCATTGTTATAGACGGGGGAAAGGGTCAGCTGTCATCAGCGCTAAAAAGTTTGGATATGTTAGGTTTAAGAGGGAAAATTGCCATTATTGGAATTGCTAAAAGATTGGAGGAAATTTACTTCCCAGAAGATCCTATTCCTTTATATTTGGATAAAAAGTCCGAATCGTTGAAGATAATTCAGCAATTGCGAAATGAGGCCCACAGATTTGGGATTACATTTCACCGTAACAAACGCAGCAAGGCCGCCATTAATTCGGAATTGGAAAGTATTGAGGGGGTAGGGGAAAAAACCGTGCAGGAATTGCTGAAAAATTATAAATCGGTTAAAAGGATAAAGGAAGCCAGTTTAGAGGATTTGGCTCAGACCATTGGAATGTCCAAAGCCAAGAAAATTTACGAAAACTTTCATTAAAGAGCTATCTTAACTGCATGTTAAAGTCAATTTATATATTTTGTTTATTAATTATTCCTCAAATCATCTTTGGGCAGGAACAGACCGAAGTTAAAGATGTAAAAGTAGGGCTGGTCTTGAGTGGCGGAGGAGCAAAAGGATTGGCCCATATTGGTGCCTTAAAGGTCATTGAGGAGGCTGGTGTTAAAATAGACTATATAGCGGGCACCAGTATGGGGGCCATTGTTGGGGCGCTATACGCTTCGGGATATACGGCAATGGAATTGGACTCTATTTTTAAAAGTACGGATTTTCAAGCGTTAATTCAGGACAATGTGCCTAGAAGTGCCAAAACCTTTTATGAGAAAGAAGATTCGGAAAGATATGCGCTGACACTTCCTTTCAACAGGTTTAAGATAACCATTCCGCAGGCAATATCCGGAGGGCAAAGTATCTATAACGAGTTTGTAAGATTATTGTATCATGTAAAGGAGATCGACGATTTTAGTAAACTACAAATCCCATTTGTATGTATAGCTACAGATGTTGAGACCGGGGACGAGGTACTCTTGAATAAAGGGTATTTGCCCGAGGCAATTTTGGCCAGCGGTACATTTCCATCTCTTTTTAGACCAGTGGAGATAAATGGGAGGGTATTGATCGATGGCGGAGTAGTAAATAATTACCCTATTGGGGAGTTGAAGAAAATGGGCGCCGATGTGGTAATAGGTGTAGATGTACAGCACGGGCTATCGGACAGGGAATCATTGTTGAGCGCCACGGAAATTCTGTTACAGATCAATAATTATAGAACGGTGCGCGATATGGAAAAAAAATCGGCCCTTACGGATATTTATATTACCCCTGATATCAAAGATTACTCCGTGATAGATTTTGACATGGGAAAAGTAATAATAGACAGGGGTGAAGAGGCCGCTAGGTTGCATATGGAGGAGTTGATGAAAGTTGCGAAAGAGCCCAAGCTTGAAAGATCAACTATAAAAGCGGCAGGGACAAAGGATACTTTGTTTATCAATGAATTGACTATCCAGGGGAATTACAATTATTCCAGGGCCTATATCAAGGGTAAATTAAGATTTAACGTAGATGATAAAATAACTTTTGAAAAACTGCAGCAAGGAATCAACAATTTGTCGGCCACAGGTAATTTTAGGGCCCTAAAGTACGAATTGCTCAATAATGGAGAAGGGGTGGGCTTATCATTGAATGTTAAGGAAAACCCAGATAAAATGTTCATTCGCCTAGGGGTTCATTTTGATGACCTTTACAAGAGCGCGGGAATAGTAAACTTAACTAGGAAGAACGTTTTAATGGATGATGATGTGGCCTCTATAGATTTTATAATTGGGGACAATCTCAGGTACAATTTGGAATATTACGTGGATAAAGGTTTTTATTGGAGTTTCGGAATTAATTCCAGGTTGGACGATTTTAACAAAGAAATAAATTTCGATTTGATAAAATCCAATTTTGACGTGGATACCAATGCCAATGTTCGAAAAATAAACTTAAGTGCTACAGATTTAACCAATCAGGTGTATTTACAGACCGTAATAGAGGAAGAGTTTGCCTTTACACTTGGCTTGGAGCATAAATTAATGAAATTCAGCACTAAAACCTTAGGGCAGTTAGATACCATTGCCAGTTCGTCCGGAACGGCAAATAAGAGGACCTATTTTGAAAATAGCAATTATTACAGTACCTATGGGCAGCTAACCTTTGATTCTTATGATGATATTTACTTCCCCACCAAAGGGTTGTATTTTGATGGGGACTTTCATTTTTACGTCCTATCATCGGACTTTAACAATAATTTTAAGGAATTCTCCATCGGCAAGGCCAAAATGGGTGGAGCGTTTTCCCTAGCAAGAAATCTATACTTAAACGTGGAAACGGAAGGTGGTTTTAAATGGGGGATATCCCCAATAACCTCCCTCGATTTTGTGTTGGGCGGGTATGGGACCCACCTAGTAAACAATTATGTGCCTTTTTACGGATATGATTTTTTAAGTTTGGTAGGGAATAGCTATGTAAAGGCTTCCGCTAGAATGGATTACGAGTTTGTCCCCAAGAACCATATTTTGTTGGCTACAAATCTTGCCAATGTAGGTGATGATCTATTTAGAACGGCAGATTGGTTTAAAGCTCCTTCTTACACTGGATATGCACTGGGTTATGGATTTGAATCTTTTATTGGCCCCATTCAGGTGTTCTATTCCTATTCCCCTGAAATTAAGGAGAACCACTTCTTTTTTAGCATTGGCTATTGGTTTTAGTCATTGCCAAAGTAGGTGTTTTTGCATGATCAAAATGGGTTGGTGTTAACATTAAATGCCGAGATTTATAACGATATTTGTTAGACAGGATTTTTATTATGCTACAATTCAGGATTGATATTACTGCCCATCTTAGGGCAATGTGGTAATTTGTTTGAACATATTGGTTATCTGGGATTTGTTCCTAAGGATAATGGCAACTTTCATTTTTTTAGCTAAGGATTTGGCTATAAATGTTACAATTCAATTCAAAAGTCTTTTACTATGGCAAAAACAGATAAAACATCTTTAAAATTAACAAAGGAAAATTTGGGAGCTGAAGATTTTCTTCCGCTTTTGGGTACCGATTTTGTAGAACTCTACGTGGGTAATGCCAAGCAGGCCGCGTATTACTACATGGCGGCATGGGGTTTTCAACCTCTTGCTTATGCCGGCTTGGAAACAGGATTAAAAGATCGGGTTTCCTATGTAGTACAACAGGATAAAATTAGATTGGTATTAACTTCCCCATTAAAATCAGGAGGGGATATCAATAGACATATAGACGCGCATGGCGATGGGGTAAAAGTGATTGCTTTGTGGGTAGATGATGCCAGGGAGAGTTATGTAGAAACCATGAAACGAGGTGCGGAAAGCTATTTTGAGCCTAGGGCCAAAAGAGATGTGGATGGCGAGGTGGTCCTATCCGGTATCCATACCTATGGGGAAACGGTTCATGTGTTTGTGGAGCGCAAGAATTATAAGGGAGCCTTTATGCCAGGATATGGGCCTTGGGAACCCTTTTATAAACCAACAGATGTAGGGCTGAAGTATATTGACCATATGGTGGGCAATGTGGGCTGGAACGAAATGAACAAATGGTGCCAATTCTATGCAAAGGTTATGGGGTTTGCGCAATTGGTCTCCTTTGATGACAAGGATATATCAACGGAGTATACGGCTTTAATGAGCAAGGTCATGAGCAATGGAAATGGTAGAATTAAATTTCCAATAAATGAGCCCGCAGACGGAAGAAAAAAATCCCAAATTGAAGAGTATATAGAATTTTATAATGGAGCAGGGGTACAGCATATGGCATTGGCCACCGATAATATAATTGAAACCGTTACCTCGCTTAAAAATAGAGGGGTGGAGTTCCTAACGGTACCCTCAAGTTATTATGAAGATGTCTTGGATAGGGTTGGTACAATAGATGAGGATTTAGTGCCCCTAAGCGAGCTTGGGATATTAATAGATAGGGATGAAGAAGGATATTTGCTGCAGATTTTCACCAAGCCCATTTTGGATAGGCCTACCATGTTTATTGAAATAATTCAAAGGAAGGGAGCAAAATCTTTTGGGAAGGGAAATTTTAAGGCATTGTTTGAAGCAATTGAGCGTGAGCAAGAATCTCGAGGAACACTATAGAAAAGGCTTTTTCTTAACTTTTTGCCAATTTTTGGTGTCTAATTATTAAATAGTGTTAAGAGAATCGTTAAAGTAAGTTAAA
>TARA_R110002049_G_scaffold71370_2_pt1 | contig 23362 bp, 20 predicted proteins | sample TARA_R110002049 | Tara Oceans TARA_R110002049 (sample SAMEA4396941) | marine metagenome | biome: Polar Biome; feature: [SRF] surface water layer (ENVO:00010504); material: water (ENVO:00002006), including particulate matter (ENVO:01000060) such as... | depth 5 m
TTTAAAATAGATAAAAGCAGAATCCACATGGGAGCGGTTGTATATTTTACCCAATTCAATGGAAGCATTTATACGTATTTCAGGATTATTCGAGTTTTTAAAAACGGTTTTTAAGCTATCAAGTTTCTTGTTAAAATCTTGAGCAGATAAAGCAAACACCGAAAACAAAAGTGTACAAAAAACAAGCTGCTTTTTAATCATAAATAAATCTTTTTTAGCCAGTTATAAACGTAACAAAACTGTCGTACCAATTGTTTCTTTTGTATGTATTGAAAGTTCCGCGCCAATATCATGCGCCCGTTTTTTCATATTGTTCAATCCGTTTCCTATAGTACTATTTTCTTCGTTAAAACCGATTCCGTTATCTGTAATAGAAAATTGGATGTTGTTATTTTCGTTTTTTGCACTCACACTAATATGGATAGCATCGGCATATTTTATGGCGTTATTCACGGCTTCCTGTACGATTCTGAAAATATTCATACCTTCAACAGAAGTAAATTGTAATGTATTTGAAATGCTTGGCTCTATCTTAAACTCAAAAACTGTTTTGGTTGAAATAGTATTGGCTTTATCAATAAAATTTGAAATCCTGACCTGTAAATCTTCCAAGGAAATAGCGCTTTTGTTCATCGCCCAAATGGTATCCCGAAGTTCATAAATGGTCTCTTTTGTAAATGTGCTGATGCCTGTTAATTTGCTTTTTAATTTTTCGTTTGTAATTTGAAATCCGTATTGCAGGTTTTCAATGGATGAAATTATAAAGGTCAATTGTGCACCTATGTTATCGTGCAAATCCCTAGAAATGGTCAAACGCTGTTCCTGCAATTTGTTTTGGCTTTCTATTTTTATCAAGGCTTCTTTTAATTCGCTTTCCTTTTTAAGTTGGTGGTTTTTTAGTTTTTGCTGATTGTAAAGCAAATAACCCAACAAAGACAGTACAATAGCTAAAACAACCAACCCAATAAGTTGCGTGTTTTTCTGGTTGATATGCAATTCTTTTTCCGCAATATTGGCGCGTTGGGCCAGGATTTCTTTTTCCTTTTTTTCGGTTTCGTATTTGGTTTCTATTTCTGTGATTATCTTTATTTTTTCGCTGTTTAAAATGCTATCGTTATAGGTAATATAATGCTTTAAATAGCTATTCGATTCGTTAAACCGATTGAGTTTTTCATACGTTTTTGCCAATGTTTTCGATGCGGATGCCATAAATTCTATCGCATCAACCTCTTCCGCAAAACGAATGGCTTCTTTTCCTATCAAGGCTGCATTATTATAATCTTTAAGGTTATAATTTAAGTTTGCCAAAGCATTGTTTAGAAAAGCCAATTCGTAAGGTTCTTTATTTAAAGTATGGAGCTCAATTGCTTTTAGATAATTCTTTTTTGCCTCTACATAACGGTGCAAACTGTCATTTGATATGGCTATATTGGTCAAAGGGTATGCCGTATATCTCTCGTATTTGAGCTTTTCAAGATATAATTTGGATTTATTGGAAAAATCCAATGATTTTTGATAATGTCCCAATTCATTAAAACTCCCTGCTATGTTATTGTTTACCATTGCCATGTGCAAGGAATCCTTTAGATTAGAATAAATCTGCAACGATTTGTTATTATAATCAACAGATTTTTGATAGGCTTTCAGTTTCCTATAATCCCAAGCAATATTCAAATAAACCGCTCCCATTCCAGAACTATCACTTAATGTTTCATAAATTTTTAACGTTTTAAAATAATAGGAGATAGACGTGTTTAGCTTTCCTAATTTGCTGTAGGCAATCCCTAAGCCATTGTATGCATCTGCAATGGTTTCGGTATTCTTGATTTTATTGCTAATTGTTAAAGATTTGTTGAAATTTTCAATAGATTCGGCATAATTACCGCGCTCCCAACTGGTATTTCCCAAAAAAATAAGTGCTTTTATTTTTAAGGAATCGTTGCCTATAATTTCTGAAAGCACGAAGGCTTTATTGGCATAAATTTTTGAACTATCCAGATCAATACCGGCATAAATATTTGAAATAGCGATGAGCGTGCTAAACTGTTGCCGTTTAGATTGATTTTTGAGGATGATTTTTAAACTATCCAGCCGTTTGTTTGTTTGTGCCTGATTACAAAAAAAAGAAAGCAAGAAAATAAAGGCAAACAACTTTTTCATAAATGTTCAATTAATGGAACCCATAAGGATATGTAATTAAAAACGCTTTCCATATATAAGTTTTTGCATTAAAATAAGTTCTTTGGTTATTTGGAACAAGCGGTTGAAAATAGACTTGTGCAATTCATCAGCCAATAAAAGGTGTTCTGTATAAATTCTATGCTTTTCTGTTTTCTCTTTAATATCTGCTTTTAAATGCAAACAACGCTTTTCTACTGTTTCATTTAAAAACAAAGTATCGTACCATATTTTAATCATAAGAACACTTAAAACAATTATTAAAAAATAGATTAACACACTAAAAACCAATTGAATACCCATAGTGCAAATTATTGATATTAATAAAACAACCTAAGTTTATTGTAAAAAAAAAACACCAACCGCCTTCTTTTACAGATAGTACAATTGATGTTTTTTATGTGAACTGATTAATAGCATACTAAATTTATATAAAAATGCTTTACATAAACCAAATTTTCGACGAACCGTTATTTAAAAAGATTAAGCGCAATAATTGGATTATCGCGCCCAATCAAACAAATCTCAACAACAAGATTTATTTTTGTAAGTTGTACGCATAGATGGTTTTATCGTTTGCTTTATAAAATAAAAACCCTCCCAATTCATCTACTTCATACTCTGGCTTTTTATCTTTTAAAACAATTTCTTTATCCATATTACCTGTGTCTTTATTTATTTTTACCAGACCTGTACCGCCATCTAGACTTGTTAAAATAAATTGGGCATTCTCGGTAGCTGCTGTTGATTTAAAGCGTGTTGCCAAATAATCAAAAGAAGCACTGGCAATGCTCGAAAACATATCTGCCGCTCTTTTGGCCTCTTTACCATAATCATTATAGCTGCCCAAATCGTTCATACTGCCATAGCCTGTTCGGTTTGCCCCTGCCCTTGCACTCATACCAACTGCCATAGCTGTTGATGCTACTGCCAAAGCACCTCCTACAATTTTACCAAATGTACTTCTTCCTGGGGATTTATAGTATGCATGGTAATTTTCTTTACCACTAAAATCTACTAAAGTCATGTTTTGATCAGAAGACAAAAACACGCCACCATCTCTTATCTGCATCATGTTCGGTTCTTCTTTTTCATCAAAATTGCATTTTGAAAAATCGCTAACATCTCCTGAATTGGCATCTATGGCTTTAATTTCACCATCTGCAGCAATTAAATAGCGGTTATTGGCTTTATCAAAAGTAGATGCTACAGAAGTTGCCTTTTTGTATTTCAATGGCTTGCTCCATACTTGGTCACCTGTTTTTAAATTTACAATATTGGCGTCTTCACTAGTTATATAGATTAAGCCTTGAGGCGATTCTGCCATGACCATAATATTTTCGCCTGTTTTTAATGGTTTTTTAAACAAGGTCTGTCCATCAAATGAAATTTTATTGATACCACCTTGTTGGATTCCGAATAGAATACCATCATCTTGTACAAAAAAATGTTGCACCCAACCTTTTGTTTTTGGGGCTTTCTCCCATAAATCCTCGCCAGTTGATGCGCTTAGAAAAGCAATCTCAGACTCATCGCTTGCAGCAAACACACTATTGCTTCCTCCTGAACTTTTATCGCTTACCACCGCCAAGCCTTGCGGTAAAATTTGGAAATTTGAAACATTTCCTTGTACTTTTCTATCGTCCTTCCAAAGTTCTGCGCCGTTACTCCCTATTTTATGGATGCGTGTATTTTTTCCATTGGTAGTGGTTTCAAAACCATAAATTTCTTTTTCGGTTTTATCGGCAACCATCCAATTGACCCCTTTAATTTTGGTTTCCCATAAATCGTCCCCTTTATGCGATTTTGCCACCAAGCCTTGTGCTGTTGGTATGATTAAAAACTCTTTTAACAATAGCGGTACGCCTGTTACGCTAAAATCTTTGGCTAATCCCACCCGTCCTGGTTTATCTAAAAAGAAACTGTAATCGAGCTTTTGGCTAGCCAAATCGTATACAGCTACTTTGGGCGTCATTTTTTCAAATTTATCGCCTTCTTTTTGGATGCCGCTCACAATCAATTTATTTTGTGGCAATACTACATTACAGGTGTAAATTTGGTTCCAATTATCAGTTTCTGAATTGAAAATAACGTTACCATTAATATAATTGATAACGGCACGTTTGGTTTTTGCAATGCCAGCAAATTTAGACCCCACACCTTGTGAGACTACAATGTATGGCGATGCTGGTATGAATTCGGTTTCCTCAGGGCTTAATTTCCCAAAATTGTTGAACGTGAAAACAGGTGTACTTTGTTTAGGGTCTATCCCTACTAAACCATCATTGGTAGCTGCAACCAATATGCCTCCAACCGTTAATGTCATTTCATTGATATTCGACCCCAAATCATACGTGGTATCCGGTGCTTCTGCCTTTTGGGCGTTCGTTACATTTACTGCCAGAATCACTACTAACAGCAATACAAATGTGTTTGATTTTCTCATTGTTGATTTTTGTTTATGGTTATACAATTTTGGGCATCATGTCCCGGTTTAATGTGACACAATACCCTTTTTATTAGATTTAATAATTTTGCTTTTTAAGATTGAAAGACCCTTTTATGTCTTTTACAGAACCGTCGCCATTTACGTTTTTACCTTTAAATTCAAAAGTCCCAATAACCTTGGTGTCCGTTTCTTCACTAATTGAGATGCTGCCCACTTTAGTATCATTGTATGGCGCTTGCCATAGTTCTGTTGTGGAAGCCATGGGGTTGCTTAAATTAACTTCTGTTTCAGAATAAGAGGCCACATTGGCAACCCCAAGCGTAGCACCTGTAAAATCATACGTTTTATTTGCGCCTTCATAGCCAAATACGGTCATTGAAAAAGCATTGCCATCAGCATTAGTGGCAATGATTATCAAGGTTTTAGTAGACCCCGAATTAGATACAGTAGCAGAAGATGCCTGCTCAAAAGATTTGAATGATTTACCTGCAACATTAGCTGTTAACAATCCTGAAGGCGCATCGCCACCATCACCGTCATCATCGCTACTAGAGCAGGATGAGAACGTTACTAATGACATTGTTGCAATAAAGAGTAGAAATAGGTTTAATTTTTTCATTGTTAAATTGTTTTATAATTAATAGCATTACAAAACTGCAACAATGACAGGCTTGAATCAATACGCAGAATGACGTATATTCAACAACGATTGTAGAATGACGATTTACGAAAAACGATTCGCTTTAAAACTTGATGTGGAAAAATTGAGATTGAAGTTGCGTCTTTTTAGAATCTAAACTCCGAAGAAACTCTAAATGTGCTTCAGAATTTGGATTGAATGGTTTATGCCGAAGTCCTTTTTGAACCGCATCAACCTCTTCCATAATTTTGAAGGCTTCTTCTGAAATCCAAACACTTTTGAATTTTTCCCAAATATAATTTATGGCCGTTTGATTGGGATGAACCATATCTTCAGCATAGAAACGATAATCACGAAGTTCATCCATCATAATTTCATAGGAAGGAAACCAAAAGGATTGACGATTGACGATTGAAGATTTTTGATTTAAGAAATCATGGATGGCTGTAATTAAATGTGATTTACTGAGTGTGTTTTCAATAAAGCCATCTTTGATGTGGCGTACTGGCGAAACTGTAAAAATAACCGATGCATTTTTGTTTATGCTTCCTATTAAATCAATTATGTTTTTCAATGAATTCGATATGGCTTCAACTGGCAATAACTCTTTTTTAAATTGTTTTTGGGGCACTTTATGGCAATTGGCAACTACACTTTTAGTTTCTATAAAACGATATACCCAAGCCGTTCCCAAAGTGATTATGACATGCGTTGAATCTTGGATTTGCTGATTCATTAAGTTGATGAAAGTATTTAAATGATGTAATAAATCTTCTTTTGAAGAGTTACTCAATCTTGAGTGTGCGTCAAAACAATGCCATTGCTCGTTATGAAAAAAAATATCTTTTTCTGAATACACCTTTTTGTTTACAGCATTTGAAATCAGCGTTTCAATGGCCATTGGATGAAATAAAATACCAAAAGGATTCTGTAAATTCTGAAACTTGAAATACTCCAATTTTTTGCCAATATTCTCTGAAAAACAAGAACCCAATAATAGAACATTAGAATTATGGTCTATTAAATTTTTAGACTGTTTTTTTAATGGAATTTGGGTCTGTAGATTCATAGTGGATTCTTGCCTAAACAGGAATAACAAGTTTACTCAATATATTTTTTTGCTTCATTTAAAGCCTCCACAATCCCATTCGGGTTCTTCCCGCCAGCTGTTGCAAAAAATGGTTGTCCGCCACCGCCGCCTTGAATATATTTACCAAGTTCACGCACAACTTGTCCAGCATTTAAGTTTCTATTTGCCACCAATTCTTTGGAAATATAACAAGATAAGAGTGCTTTACCATCACTTTCAGCAGCAAACAATAAAAACAGATTATCGTATTGTTGGCCCAATTCAAATGCCACATCTTTAATGCCCGACGCATCTAAATCCAGTTTCTTTGCCAAAAACTGAATCCCGCTAATTTCAGTAAGCTCATTTTTAAGTTCTCCTTTTATATTTTTGGCTTTATCTTTTAGCAAAGATTCTATTTGCTTTTTTAAACTGTTGTTTTCATCTTGCAAATTCTGAAGTGCTTTTACAGGTTCTTGCGCATTGTTCAGCATGTCTTTCATTTCAAAATAAGCTTGGTTATTTTCAAAATAAAAATCTTTAACCGCATTGTTTGTAATCGCTTCAATTCTACGAATTCCCGCAGCAACAGCACCTTCTGAAAGAATTTTAAAATGCCAAATATCAGCCGTGTTTTTCACGTGGATACCGCCACACAATTCAATAGAATGCCCAAAACGGATGGAACGCACCGTATCACCGTATTTTTCGCCAAACAATGCCATGGCGCCATCAGCAATGGCTTTTTCCATGGGTACATTTCTGTTTTCCTGCAACGCTAATTTGCCTTCTATTCTTGCATTTACAAAGTCTTCAATTTCAATTATTTGCTCTGGTGTTACTTTTGCAAAATGCGAAAAATCAAAACGCAAAGATTCTGGTTTTACTAGTGACCCTTTTTGTTCCACATGTGCTCCTAAAATAGTACGCAACGCTTGGTGCAACAAATGGGTTGCCGTATGGTTACTGGCCGATAAATCTCGATGCTCTTTACTAACAGCCGCCTTAAACGATTCGTTTAAATGGTTCGGTAGGTTTTTAGCAAAATGGATGATCACATTATTTTCCTTTTTGGTATCTAAAATATAAACCACATCGCCGTGCGTATCTTCCAAATAACCTTTATCGCCTACTTGGCCTCCGCCTTCAGCATAAAAGGGCGTTAAATTAAACACCAACTGATACATTTCGCCATCTTTTTTAGAGGTTACTTTTCTGTATCGGGTCAGTTTCACTTGCGCTTCAAGCGTATCATAACCTACAAATTCTTCTTCGGCATCTTCTTTTAAAATGGTCCAATCATCGGTACTCATTTCACTAGCGGCCCGCGAGCGGTTTTTTTGTTTTTGAAGCTCTTCATTAAAGCCTTTTTCATCCAATTTCAAGCCTTTTTCTGAAAGGATCAAAGCCGTTAAATCAATAGGAAATCCATAAGTATCATACAATTCAAAAGCCTTTTCGCCTGAAACCGTATCTCCTTTTGTTTCTTCAACAATTCTATTGAGCAATACCAAACCTTGATCCAAGGTTCTTAAAAACGATTGTTCTTCCTCTTTAATTACATTTTCAACCAGCGTTTTTTGAGATTTCAATTCGGGAAAAGCCTCGCCCATTTTTTTGCTCAAAACATCCACCAAACGGTAAATGAAAGGTTCTTTTTTATCTAAAAACGTGAACCCGTAACGCACGGCACGACGTAAAATACGGCGGATAACATAACCCGCGCCCGTATTGCTTGGCAACTGCCCATCGGCTATTGAAAATGCTACGGCACGAACGTGATCTGCAATGACACGGATGGCAACATCTACTTTTTCATTTTTGCCATATTTTTTATCGGTAATGGCTTCTATTTCTCTTATTATTGGTGTAAAAACATCAGTATCATAATTGGATTGCACATTTTGCAATACCATGCACAAACGTTCAAAACCCATACCGGTATCAATATGCTTGGCCGGTAAAACCTCCAAACTGCCATTGGCTTTTCGGTTGTATTGCATGAATACCAAATTCCAGATTTCCACGACTTGCGGATGGTCTTGATTGACCAAATCTTTTCCTGAAATTTTTGCTTTTTCTTCTTCAGAACGAATATCCACATGAATCTCACTACAAGGCCCACAAGGCCCTTGATCGCCCATTTCCCAAAAATTATCTTTTCTATTGCCCGTTAAAATACGGTCTTCAGAAATAAACTGTTTCCATAAATCATAAGCCTCAGTATCCATTGGAAGTTTATCTTCCTCACTACCTTCAAAAACGGTTACGTACAGAATATCTTTATCAATCTTGAAAACCTCGGTCAGCAATTCCCAAGCCCAAGCGATGGCTTCTTTCTTAAAATAATCGCCAAAACTCCAATTCCCCAACATTTCAAACAAGGTATGGTGGTAGGTATCATAACCTACCTCCTCTAAATCGTTATGTTTCCCTGACACGCGCAAGCACTTTTGGCTATCTACCAAACGGCTGTTTTTTGGTTGGGCATTTCCCAAAAAATATTCCTTGAATGGAGCCATGCCCGAGTTTACAAACATCAACGTGGGGTCATCCTTTAGCACCATAGGCGCAGAAGGCACAATGCTGTGCTTTTTATCTTCAAAAAACTTTAAAAATTGCAATCTAATATCCTGTGATTTCATCTACTTAATAAAAATCTTGTTCTAACACATTTATTTTTATAAACACTTTATAATTTTAAACTGAAAACCCTTCTTTTAAAATAGTATCATTTAGTTTTACTAAATTTACAATGAAAATATTTTGTAGGTTTGTTCGTTTGCTTATAAAAACTGACGATTATCGTCTTAAATCGAATGCAAAAATAGTATAATTTAAGGAATGAATAAGGTAAAATATTATTACGATTCTGAATCGCTTTCTTATAGAAAAATAGAACGCAAAAAAAGAACCACGTTTAAGTATGCCTTTATGTTTTTGCTCGCTGCTTCGCTTTTTGGGTTTATGTTTGTTTTTATAGCGGGACAATATGTGGAATCGCCTAAAACAAAAGCCTTAAAAAGAGAGTTGCAAAACATGCAATTGCAATATGAGCTGCTCAACAAAAAAATGGCACATACCGAAACAGTCCTGGCCAATATTGCTGATAGGGACAATAATATTTACCGTGTTTATTTTGAGGCCAACCCCATTCCCGAAGAACAAAGAACCGCAGGTTTTGGTGGTATCAATAGATATAAAGAGCTAGAAGGTTTTGATAATTCAAAATTAATAATTGAAAGCAATAAACGTTTGGATGTGCTTCAAAAACAGATTGTAGTACAATCCAGATCACTTGATGAAATAGCCAAACTAGCCGAGGAGAAAGAAAAGCTTTTAGCTGCTATTCCCGCCATTCAACCCGTTAGGAATGAAGATTTAAAACGCATGGCATCTGGTTTTGGTATGCGATCAGACCCGTTTACCAAAGTTAGGAAAATGCATTGGGGCATGGATTTTTCAGCACCTAGAGGTACGCCCATTTATGCTACCGGAGACGGTGTAGTTGTCAGGGCAGACAATAGAGCTACAGGCTATGGCAACCACATTAGGATAGATCATGGTTACGGCTATGAAAGTTTATATGCACATTTGTTTAAATACAATGTTAAGAAAAACCAGAAAGTACACCGCGGTGACCTCATCGGTTTTGTGGGCAGTACAGGGCGCTCTGAAGCACCACATTGCCATTATGAAATCTTTAAAGATGGCGACCGTATTAACCCTATCAATTTTTATTACGGTAGTTTAACGGCCGAAGAGTTTAATGAATTACTGGAACACGCTTCTTTAGAAAACCAATCCCTCGATTAATGCATATAGAACTCCCAGAAAAAAGATATTACGGTATTGGCGAAGTGGCCAAAGCGTTTGGTGTCAACACATCACTCATTCGGTTTTGGGAAAAAGAGTTTGATGCTCTCAAACCCAAAAAGAACGCCAAGGGCAACAGGAAGTTTACACCCGAAGACATCAAAAACCTAAAGCTTATTTACCATTTGGTAAAAGAACGTGGGTTTACTTTGGAAGGCGCAAAAATCCATTTAAAGGAAGATAAAAAAGAAACCCTTTCTAATTTTGACATTATCAGCAAATTAGAAGATATTAAAAACCAACTGATTAAAATAAAAGATCAACTGTAACATTTTTGAAATAAATACAACTAACACATTAAACACTATACATCATGAAAAAATGGCTACCATTAATTATCATTGGAATACTTGTAATAGGCTTATATTCTTGGGGAAAAGGATTTAACAATACAGCTGTTAACTTAAATGAAAACGTGGGCGAAGCTTGGGGAAATGTACAAACGTCTTACCAACGCAGAAATGATCTTATCGGAAATTTGGTAAACACCGTAAAAGGTGCTGCCGATTTTGAAAAAAGCACGCTGGAAGCTGTTATTAATGCCCGTGCCAAAGCGACTTCTATTTCCATTGACCCAGCTAATGTAACGCCAGAGCAATTGGCACAATACAACCAAGTACAAGGTGGATTAAGCGGTGCTTTAAAAAGTTTATTGGTAACCGTAGAACGCTATCCTGACCTAAAAGCCAATCAAAACTTTTTGAAATTGCAAGATGAGCTGACCAGCACAGAAAACACGATTCAAACCGCTAGAACACGTTACAATGAAGCCATAAAACCATATAACGTACACGTTAAGAAATTCCCTAACTCCATATTGTCGGGCATTTTGAATTTTGATGACAAACCTTATTTTGATTCTGAAGCAGGTGCCGATAAACCTGTAAATGTAGAATTCGATTTCAACTAAAAAAAGCATGTCTAAAATAGAAGACTTCCTTTCTGCGGAAGAAGAACAGGAACTCATAGAAGCCATAAGGATTGCCGAGAAAAACACCTCTGGGGAAATCCGCGTCCATATTGAAAAAACATCTAAAACTGATGCTTTCAACCGTGCTCTAGAAGTGTTCCATGATTTGAAAATGGGCAACACCAAACAGCAAAATGGCGTATTGATCTATGTGGCCGTTGAAGATAAAACTTTTGTTATTTATGGCGATAAAGGCATAAACGACGTCGTGCCTAAAGATTTTTGGGATGCTACAAAAAACGTGATTCAATCACATTTTAAATCCGGCAACTTTAAACAAGGGCTTTTAGATGGTATTCTAAAAGCGGGCAAACAATTGGAAACCTATTTTCCTTGGGAACATGGCGATATTAATGAATTATCAAATGACATTTCTAAAGGATAAATTGAGTATGCAGTTTTCAGTATGCAAGTCGCAGTTTAACAAAAGAACAAAAGTTATACCTACGCTACTAATCGCGCTTTTCTCTTTTAGTGTGGCATTTGCCCAATTTGATATTCCTGAAAAACCTTCAAAAGGAGAAGACCAAACCAGTGTTTTTGATTACATTGGTTTACTGTCTTCTTCAGAAAAAAGCACTTTAGAACAAAAACTCATAAAATATTCTGACACCACCTCAACACAAATTGTTGTAGCGATTATCAGCACCACCAAAGGCGAAAACATTGGCTTACTCGCTCCCAGATGGGGACAAAAATGGGGTGTTGGGCAAGCTAAAGAAGATAACGGCGTGTTTATTTTACTTGCTAGAAATGACCGAAAAATCTGGATTGCTCCCGGCTATGGTGTAGAGCATAAATTAACGGCTGGTATTACTGGCGAACTGATACGCAATGTTATCATTCCTGAATTTAAGCGCAATGATTATTATAGCGGACTCAACAAAGGCGCTGATGCTGTTTTTGAAGTTTTAAATGGCACATATAAAGGCTCTAGAAAACCATCAAATAACAATAGCTCGCCTTCAGGATCGGTTTTTTTCATAATAATTATCTTTATCATCATCCTTATTTCCATTTCAAAAAACAGACGTGGTGGCGGAAGAAATGGCGGAAACCGGTCTAGCGGAACAGGTCTTTTAGAAGCCATTATACTAAGTAATATGGGGCGTGGCAGTTATGGCGGAGGCTCATCAAGTGGTTGGGGCAGCAGCTCTGGCGGCGGCGGTTTTGGTGGCGGTTTTGGTGGTGGTGGTTTCTCTGGCGGCGGTGCCGGCGGGAGCTGGTAAATTTAGCTCAAAAGATAAATAAATAAACTTCCACTCCTTTTTATTATTCTGTTATCAACATGTTTCTGTAAAAATAAGACAGAAACATACAATGGATTTAACCAAAACATTGTTCAGGACCATGCGCTTTTATTTTCTCAATCAGAAAAAGATTCTTTATCAAATAAAATCATTGATTACGAAATAGTCTCTACAAATGAAATTTGCATTTACACTTTAGATACCATCCCAAAAAACACTTCAGTTCTTAAATATGCCACAAAAATAGCCAATGGATTGGGTATTGGTAAAAAAGATAAAGACAATGGAATTTTCATTCTTATTTCAAAAAATGATAAAAAAAAATGGTATTGCAACAGGGAAAAGTACTGAAAAAACAATTACGGATTCCATGTGTGAAAATATAATCAACAACACTATAATTCCAAAATTTAAGGATAAAACGTATTACGAAGGCATAGAAAATGCCATAGATTCCATCATAAAAAAATGGCATTAACGCCTATAACGCCCTCCGCCTTCATCAATTTCGCCAGCTTTACCCAAACTGTTGAATTTCCAACTAAAACTCAGCATAAAATACTGCTCTAAAACGGTACTTTGCGAATCTTGAATATAATTCTCTGTAGCAATACGGCGTGCATTAGTATTTTGGTTCAACAAATCATAGGCTTTTAGGGTTACCGTTCCTTGATCTTCAAGCACCGAATAGGCCAATGTGGAATTCCAAAACCAAGCACTTTTTTGAAAACCATCAGCAATATTGGGATTGTAATTAAATTGAACATCATTGCGCCATTCAAAGCCTTTTGGTATAAAAGTAGCCGTATTCAGATCAAGGGAGTGATTTACAAATTCCTGATCTTCAAATCGCTCAATATCATAAGACCTTTTCGTTATGGCCATTCTATATCTAGGGTTAAATTCCATAACACTTTTCCAAGTAAAACGCAAACCAGCAGTAGGCGTTATAGAGGCATTTTGACTAGCATATTGAACGCCATATTGAAATTTATATTTCTACTAAGTCCAGGCCCCACACCAATATTAACATCCACAGTTCTCACAGAATCTATTCTTACCTTTTTATTATAAGACATGTATCCATTATAACTATACGTACCATCCACATTTGTATAAGTGGTTTCCCTTACCAAATCTTCATTGATGGTAGATTGGGACACCACTTTGTTTTCTTCAAAAGCACCACTTAAATAGCCGTAAAAACCAGACCCTTTTTGAAAATCATAGGCATTATAATACATGTAAAACCGGTGGTAATTCTCTGGCTCCAAATTAGGATTTCCAGTAACCGTATTCAACGGGTTGGACACATTATTAAAAGCCTGTAATTGTGACAATTGAGGCGCATCATTATTCAAATAATAACCAGCAGTAAACGATTCTTTGGAGCTAAACCTATAACGGAACCTATAACGGAACTCAACGGCTTCAAACTTACGCTTTAAATTGAACAACGGCCTTAAGTTATCCTTGCTTTCCAAATTTCTGAAAATATAGGACGTCTCAAAACTTGTGGACAGTTTCTCAGTTCTATATTCCAATTCGGCCTCGGGTTTAGACGTTTCGTTTAGATATTCAAACGAGGTACTTAAATCGGTATTGAAAACAGTATAATCATCAGTAGCCATATCCTTATCAAAAGTACTTTTTACGTCTTCTTGTTTGTTTCTATTGTACTCGTATTTTATGTCCAAGAAAAAGGTATTTCCCACTAAGGGCAATCTATAAGTAACCCGGGAATTAAAATTGGTAATGTCTCGCTTTTCATCTGTAAATTGATCTCTTGTAATGGTTTCGGGGTTATCTCCGTATATGTTGGTTTCTGAATTTAAAAAATCATTTCTGCCTCGGGTATCGAATTCGTTTTCCAAACTGAATTTTATAAACGCACCTTTTGAACCAAATCGTTTGGTAATATCTATATCGTTATTGAAGTTCTTTCCAATAGTCTCAACATCTGAATCTGAACTAGACTCATTGGTCAAAGCATTCATTTCATCTCTTGAATTTTCATCTTCAGAATAAACCGTTCTGCTTTTTGTATATCTGAACCTAGGCTCAATATTGATCAAAAGTGTGGAATCTACCTCAATATCATACTCTACATTTGCTGTGTGGTTTTCATTATCGCTGTACGAACTGGAATTGGAACTGGTAAAGTATCTAGAATCTGGCAAAATATTTTCCCTGTCCCTTCTTGATTTATTCTCTGAACTACTTCCTGAATAAAGATAATTTGCGGACAAATCCCGTCCTTCTGAAAATTCATCGGCATAATTTGCACCGTAATTTCTTGATGTAGTAATACCTTGTCCGCCTCCAAAAGACCGACCGTCTACACTACCACCAAACATTTTTCGTATTTCCCCAAAACTGAATCCTGGCGAATTGACATTGTTGCCACCAGCAAGCACACTAATACGTTGGGCGTTATCAAACCTATTGAACATACCGGCAAACTCATAGCGTTTATCCGTTCCAGTTCCTGCAGCCACCCTACCAAAAACACCTTTATTGTTTTCTTCTTTTATGACTAGGTTTACGGTTTTGTTTTCACTATCAGAGTCCTCACCAGTAAAAGCTTGGTCTTTGGTTTTAGTATCTAAAACCTGTATTTTCTCAATAATATCCTTGCTTAAATTTCTGGTTGTTACCGTGGGGTCATCTCCAAAAAATGGTTTTCCGTTAACCAATATCCTATCAACATCTTTTCCATTTACTTTAATTCCGCCTTCTTCATCAATTTCCACACCCGGAAGCTCTTTTAACAAATCTTCCACATTGGCATCTTTTTTTGTTTTGAAAGACCTCACATTAAACTCTGTTGTGTCTTTTTTAATAGTAATGGGAGCTGTTGAGGTTATAACCACTTCATTTAACGCATTGGCATCAATTTTCATGCTTATGGTATTCAGGTCAATCTCTTCTTTATTGATATTGATTATTTTAGAATACGTTTGATATCCCACATAAGAAATAAGCAACTTTAACTGGGCATCATTGGTTTTATTTTCCAATGAAAAGAAGCCTTTATTATCTGTTATATTATAGGTTACCAAGGCACTATCTTTTAAACGTTCTAAGTAAACCGTGGCGGCTTCCATAGGCACATTATCTTCTGCTGAAATCAGCGTTCCTGATATTTTAAAGGATTTGGATTGTGAAAATGCCAACGTTGTGAATAACAGTATAATAAAAAACCCAGTCTGTTTCATAGATTGTTTGCCTAGTAGATGTAAAGTCTAAAAACCGCAAAATTACCACCAACAGCCACAAAAAAGCCTTAATTATATGTTAATTAACGTCGGGGTTTTGTTAAAAAAGAAATTAGGTTCATCTTGCAAGCACTTAAATCATTAGTAACAACAAGATTTTTTGTGATTAGATTTTTAAAAAATAACATTGAGTAATGCTACTACAACAAAACCTGTCAGGGATAAAATCCCTGTCATTACCGTCCATGTTTTGAACGTCTGTTTTTCTGTAAGTCCTAAAAATTGATTTACCATCCAATAGCCACTATCATTGACATGCGACAATGCCGTAGCACCCGCAGCAATGGAAATCACAATGGAGGCCAACTCAAATTCACTAAAGGCTACATTTGCTATCAATGGCGCTACCAAACCTGCTGCCGCAATCATCGCTACCGTTGCAGACCCTTGGATGACCCTTACCAATAATGCCACTACAAAAGCAAATAACAATACAGGAAACCCAACTTCTGATAAAGATTTAGCAATCATTTCACCTGCGCCAGTATTGACCAATACTTGTTTAAAAACACCTCCAGCTCCAGTAATAAGAATAATCATTCCGGCAGGCCCCATAGATTTCGTGGTAATATCCAATAATTGCTTTTTTGTGAAGCATTGTTTAATGCCCAAAACATACCAAGCCATAAGGTTGGCAATTATCAATGCCGAAAAAGGATGTCCGAATAAAGCAACAATATTTTTCAGTGTTTCATTTGAAACGTTCAAGAGACCACTACTAACAAAGGTGTTCAAGAGAATTAAAACAATTGGAAACGCTATAATGCTTAAAACAGTAGTGATATTAGGATTTTTATCTTGGCCTACTTGCATTTGGGTCTCATCTGTAAAGGGGGCGCTTATATGGATTTTATTCGCTATATAGGTACCATAAAGAATACCGCCGACAATGGCCGTTGGCAAGCCAACTATGGCACCAATCAATATAACCCAACCCAAGTCCGCACCCACAATATCTGCAACAGCTATAGGTCCTGGTGTGGGCGGAATAAAAGCATGTGTTACCGCTAAACCCGCTAATAATGGTAAAGCATAAAGCAATAATGATTTTTTTGTTTGTCTCTGTAAAGCGTAGAGCATAGGCACTAATAGTATAAAAGCCACTTCAAAAAAAACGGGAATAGCCACTATAAAACCTGCCAATGCCATGGCGGCTGGTGCCTTTTTGATACCAGATTTCTTCAGCAAAAAATCAGCAATGACCCTAGCACCACCGGAATGTTCTAAAATCGCACCAAACATAGCACCCAATCCAACAACCGTAGCCACAAATCCCAAAGTGCTCCCCATTCCTTCCTTAACTGTGTCCATAATGGCCAATGGCTCTAACCCAGCGAATACACCAACTAGAATACTGGCTATTAATAAAGATGCAAATGCGTGCAACTTAAATTTTAAAATTAAGACAAGCAGTATCACAATACCGGCAAGTACAGCTAATAACAATTTATATTCAATCATTGGTTTGGTGTTTCCAGTTGGTATGATAAAAAGTGCCCGAATCGTCATCAATACGCTGGTAGGTATGTGCGCCAAAATAATCGCGCTGCGCTTGGATTAGGTTTGCAGATGAGTTGGCTTCCTTATATGCATTCAAAAAATTTACGGCTTCACTTAAGCATGGGATGGGTATTTCTTCTAAAACACATTCAGCGACTACTCTATTCAATGCTGGTCTCAATGTTATTATTTCAGAAATGATACTCGGGTTCAATAATATAGTGTTGCTTTCTTTTAGAATATCAATGAGGGCTTCCATAAATAAAGACCTAATGATACAACCATTGGTCCATATACTAGCGATACTTGATAAATTTAAGTCCCAATTATAGGTTACAGAAGCTTGATACAACAATTTAAATCCCTGATGATGGTTCACTATTCTAGCCAATTGATAGGCCTTCAATAAATCTGAGGTTTCAATAGTCAGTTGTGTGCTTTCTGAAAAGTACGCCTCACTTATTTTTATGCGCTCTTCTTTAAAAGCAGAAACATAGCGCGCAAATAATGCCGCGGGAATCATGGTGCTTGGCATTCCCAGTTCCGCTGTTGCTATAGTGGCCCAATTTCCGGTGCCTTTATTTCCAGATGTATCCAACACCTTATCTATAAGCCAATGGTTATTTTCCTTTTTTCTTAAAATATCAATAGTGATTTCTAACAAATAACTAGCTACATGAGGCATCCAAGATTCAAAAACCACGGCTATCTCATCAGGGTTTTTGCCGCTTCGTTTTAAAATAAAATAGGTTTCTGCCAGCAGTTGCATTTCGGCATATTCAATACCGTTATGAACCATTTTTACAAAATGCCCACTCCCTCCTTTACCGATATAATCACAACACGCATTTCCATTATTGTTTTTAGCAGCAATGGTTTCTAAAAAAGGTTTTACCATTTTATAAGCACGTTCATCGCCCCCTGGCATGATGGATGGGCCATTTAGAGCACCTTCTTCTCCTCCCGAAACTCCAGCTCCTATAAAACAAATGCCATGTTTACTTAATAAATCAATTCTTTCTTGCGTGTTTTTATAGTGTGAATTTCCCCCATCTATAATAACATCGTTTTTTGATAGTAAAGGGATGAGGCTTTCAATAACAGCATCGACGGGCTTACCTGCATTTACCATCAACATGATTTTACGTGGTGTTTGCAACGACTTAACAAAAGTTTGCAAATCATCAAAAGGTATAGAATCGAATAATTCTGGATGCTTATTTTTAAAATCAATAGCCACGTTTTCTTCTAAACCATGAACATGGCGGTTAAAAATAGAAAGCTTGAAATTATGGGAAGCCAAATTTCTTGCCAAGCTTTTCCCCATAACACCTAGACCTATCAATCCAAATTCTGATTTATCGGTTAACTCTTCTACTATTTTCTTTGCTATTTTTTGAGGTGTTTGGACAATATCTATTTTCAATGCATCCACAGGGATTTCTAAAGTTTCAAATTGCGATTTTAATAAAGACGGTGGCATGTAGTGCCCTTTTCGCTGTTTAATTCTATCTAAAATTTCATCAAAAGACCCCGACAGCAACACCCATTTTACATCTTTTTCAATATCCCGCTTTAAGGTTTCCCTATAGGTTTCTTTTAAAGCAGAACAAGCTATGATACATGCATTGGTCTTTAATTGTATTTTGGCCACATTATTGAGGTTGGTCAACCATTCATAACGGTCATCATCATTTAAAGGATGCCCTTGGGCCATTTTATTTATGCTTTTTTGGGAATGATAATCATCCCCATCAAAAAAAGGCATGGAAAGTTGTGCCGATAAAAGGTTTCCTATGGTAGATTTACCCACGCCCGAAACCCCCATAATAAAAATTGCAACTGGTCTGATAAAGCTCATTTATACTTGATAAGAATATAAATATAGTAATATTACCCTTATAACCCATTTAGAAAGGCTTTTAATGAAATTTTTTCAGAATGCGAAATTACTTGCTTTTATAGTTTTAAGCTGAAGACAAACTTAAAATACATAATATAATACTTTTACCTCGTTATTTCTTCCGCATATAAACACTCACCGGCACGCCGGTAAAATCAAAATGTTCTCTTAGTTTATTTTCCAAGAAACGTTTGTAAGGGTCTTTTACGTATTGTGGCAGGTTGCAGAAAAATGCAAATTGCGGCTGTGGTGTTGGCAATTGCATAATGTATTTTATTTTTACGTATTTAGCTTTATAAGCTGGCGGCGGATAATTTTCAATAATGGGCAGCAAGATTTCATTAAGCTTGCTCGTCTTTATTTTTTTTGTACGATTTTGATACACTTCAACAGCCGTTTCAATGGCTTTGAAAATACGTTGTTTGGTTAAAACGGACATAAAAATAATGGGGACATCTACAAAAGGCTCCATTTGTTGGCGGATGCCTTTTTCATATGCTTTCATGGATTTATGGTCTTTCTCAACCAAATCCCATTTATTAACCAAAATTACAATGCCTTTTCGATTGCGTTCTGCCAGCCAAAATATATTCTGCACTTGGCCGTCAAAACCACGGGTGGCATCCATAACAATCAAACACACATCGCTATGCTCTATGGCACGAACGCTTCGCATGACCGAGTAAAACTCCAAATCTTCTTTTACTTTGGCTTTTCTTCTTATACCAGCGGTATCTACCAAATTAAATTCAAATCCAAAACGGTTGTATTTGGTATCGATAGCGTCTCTGGTTGTTCCTGCAATATCGGTCACAATATATCTATCTTCACCAATAAGTGCATTTATAAAAGAAGATTTGCCCGCATTGGGGCGCCCCACCACAGCAAAACGTGGCAAAGTTTCTTCAACAACAGTTTCTTTTTCCGGCAAAGCTTCTACCAAAGCATCCAATAATTCACCAGTACCACTACCATTAATACTTGCTATGGTATAATATTCACCCAAACCTAAGGAATAAAATTCTACGGCATCTTTAGCCCGCGTGCCATTATCTACTTTATTAATTACCAGAAAAACAGGTTTACTTACTTTTCGCAACAATTTGGCAACATCTTCATCCATGCCTGTTACACCATCTTCAACATCCACCATAAAAATAATGGCATCAGCCTCATCAATAGCCAATTCTACTTGTTTATCGATTTCAGCTTCAAAAACATCATCACTTCCCTTTACATAACCTCCGGTATCAATTAAAGAAAACTCTTTGCCGTTCCAATCGCTCTTTCCGTAATGGCGATCCCTAGTTACCCCACTAATCGCATCAACAATAGCTTCCCGACGTTGGATTAAACGATTGAAAAACGTTGACTTCCCTACATTAGGACGTCCTACTATAGCTACTATATTGCTCATACTATTAAAATTTAATGGTAACAGGCTAAAACCGATTTGTTTATGGATGTCCTGAAAACTTTTGCAAAAATAGGAAATATACTCGATGTTACACCGTTTTTTAATAACGATTCAATGTAAACGTGATAAGACATGGATTTCACGGATTCATTAAAGATCCCAAGGATTTTTATTAGTGAGAACCTTTAGAATTAGAAGCTAAAAAAGATTTTGATTTTAATGTGTTTTTACCTCTAAAGATTCAAGTTTAAAGAAAAAACAGTAATTTACAACCCACAAAACCCAACTTAATGGCATTATCCAACGATATTGTTTTACGTCCGCGTTTCAAATTTGAAATCCCAAGACCCAACGAAGCTGTTTTAAGTGATTTTGAAACCGCTAAAACGGCACAATCAGAGTTTATAGTTAACATGATTGATGACCATGTATTTATCAAATTCCCTAAAGCAAAACAGCATTTTTGGTCGCCACAACTACATCTGGAAATTAACGAAGTTAACAAAGAAACCTGTATGCTTCATGGATTATTTGGCCCCAACCCCACGGTTTGGACACTTTTTATGTTTCTTCATTTTATGATTGCCGGTTTATTTATTGCCTTCGGGATTTGGGCATACACCAATTGGGCCTTGGAACAAAGCTTTGCCGTTCAAGTGAGCCTCATGGTTTTAATGGTGGTTATTTGGATTGCTTTGTATTTTGCAGGAAGTATTGGAAAGGTATCCAGCAAAAAAGAAATACACGCACTCAATGATTTTATGTACCGTGTTTTAGAAAAGGACAAAATGTTTTAAAAATGACATAGGACTTTGTGACATAAGACAAAATCATTACTTATCATAAAATCTTATGTCTTAAGTCTTTTTTTGACTTACTTCAAATAACAAAGAGAATCAGCTAATTATTATATCCAAAACGTTTTAACTGGTTTTGGTTGCTCCGCCAGTTTTTATTCACTTTTACATAGAGTTCCAAGTGGATTTGTTTTCCGAAGAATTTTTCTAAATCTTTTCTGGCCTCAACACCCACTCGTTTTAAGGCAGAGCCTTTGTGTCCAATGATAATACCTTTTTGGGTTTCGCGTTCCACCATAATTACGGAACGAACTCTAATTATATTTTCTTCTTCAAAAAACTCTTCGGTATCTACCTCTACAGCATACGGGATTTCTTTTTTATAATGGATAAGGATTTTTTCGCGAATGGTTTCATTGATAAAGAAACGTTCCGGTTTATCTGTTAGCTGGTCTTTTGGATAAAAAGGTGGCGACTCAGGAAGCAATTCAATAATACGACCAAAAACCTCTTTTATTTGAAACCCAGTTAATGCTGAAATAGGAATAATTTCTGCATTGGGCACTTTTTTTGCCCAAAGCTGCACTTGGTTTTCTAGTTGTACTTGATCAGAAGTGTCTATCTTATTCAAAAGTAACAACACAGGGATTTCAGAATTGGTTATTTTATCAAAAAACGCTTCGTCCTTTAATGCTTGCTCACCAATTTCAACCATATAAATCAGCACATCGGCATCTTCAAAAGCCGATTTCACAAATCCCATCATAGATTCTTGTAATTCATAAGCGGGTTTTATGATACCGGGCGTATCGCTCAACACCACTTGAAAATCATCGCCGTTTACAATACCCAAAATACGATGCCTCGTGGTTTGCGCCTTGGATGTGATGATGGAAAGCTTTTCGCCCACAAATGCATTCATCAACGTAGATTTCCCAACATTTGGGTTTCCTATAATATTTACAAATCCTGCTTTATGGTTCATTTCCTGTTATTTTTTATTGGTGCAAATTTACTAAACAAAAAAACAGGAAGCGCAAACTTCCTGTTTTTAATATCATTTAAGAGATTGTGAAATAAATTATTTTACTTCCAACAATTCTACTTCAAAAACCAATGCAGAAAAAGGCTTGATTTGACCACCTCTTGGGGTTGCTCCGTAAGCCAATTCTTGAGGAATGAAAAACTTATATTTTGCGCCTTCGCTCATTAATTGCAAACCTTCTGTCCAACCTGGAATCACTTGGGTCACTCCAAATTCCGCTGGCTCGCCTCTATCCACAGAGCTATCAAAAACAGTTCCGTCAGTTAATGTACCGTGGTAGTGTACTTTTACAGTAGAATCAGCGGTTGGTTTTTTACCGTTTCCTTCTTTTAACACTTGGTACTGCAGACCACTTGCAGTTACCATAACACCTTCTTTAGCTTTATTTTCTTCCAAGAATGTCTCGCCTTCAGCTTTTACATCAGCATATTTTGTTTCAGCTTCTTTAGCAGCCTCTGCTTGTTGCTTAGCCATGTTTTCTTGTTGCTTTTTTTGAAAAAAAGCCTGTAAAATTGGCCCAACTTTTTCTTGATCAATTAAAATATTTGTTGAATCGATACCATTGTTATACCCCTGAATAAAAAGTTCGGTATTGATTTCTTCAAAACTTGATTTTACATTTCTTGCAACATCCAGTCCAATAGCATAACTCACAGAGTCAACTTCAGTATTTAAAGATTTATTGGTCACGCCTTTATTACAAGAGAAAATTGTTGATGCCAATACAGCAACACTTAATAATTTAATTATCTTCATTTTTTAATGATTTTTTAAAATTCGAAAGCAAAAGTAGCAAAATTCTAGTTAAGAAAGCAAATAGTTACCGATACTATTTCAATTATTTGAAAGTCAAACCTTTCTTCAAAATAAAAATAGACCATAAAGTGCGTTTATAAATAGAAAAACTTTGAAAACAAACAGCTTATTTACCATTATTTCCTAGATACCTGAGTTCGATTAATAAAAAGCAAGTTGATTCGTTTTAACCGT
>TARA_R110002049_G_scaffold17019_5_pt1 | contig 23343 bp, 35 predicted proteins | sample TARA_R110002049 | Tara Oceans TARA_R110002049 (sample SAMEA4396941) | marine metagenome | biome: Polar Biome; feature: [SRF] surface water layer (ENVO:00010504); material: water (ENVO:00002006), including particulate matter (ENVO:01000060) such as... | depth 5 m
ACGAAGGGGAACATATGATTAAGCGTAGGACGACGAAGAGTATTGAAGATCAGATCCGCCGGGAGTGGGCGACGATTGTAGCCAAGTCTGGATGCAATCCTCTCCGAAGTCTCGCAGCTCTACCGAAGGGTAGGCTGGAGTTGCTGGGGTCAAGTCTTAAGACCGAGCTAGGGGCAGGGTTCGGGATCCTGACAGGGGTCCAGTATCTAGCACCAGCGGACGGATCGGGGGTCAATGTATGCCCGAATTCGACCGAAGCATGCCGGGAGGGATGTCTAGGGGATCATGCTGGGCGCATGCCGATGATCCGGACTTCGATGCAATGGAAGACCACCCTAAGGCTAGGGAGTCGAGTTCTGTATGAGGGATTGATGCAACGATGCATCGAGCGATTGCAGGCGAGAGCATTCAAGCAGGGCAAAGCCGCTGCTGTACGGATGGATGGAACGTCAGATCTGGGAGACGCGGAACGATTCGCATACACCTACCCCCAAGTGACTTTCTACGAATACACTAAGTCTCTCCCTCGGGCGAGACGATGGGCGAGAGGTAGGGAGAGCAACCTATCCGCAACCCTCAGCTATAGCGGAGAGAATCGCTTGGATTGCATCGAGCATCTCATGGCAGGGGGGAACGTCGCGGTACCCTTCGACATGGGTAAGGGTGGCAAGCTGCCAGAATACTGGAATGGGTACCCTGTAATCGACGGGGATGTGCATGATTTTCGGGCGCATGATCCGGCGGGATCTGTAGTCGGTCTCCGATGGAAGGGACCGAAGCGAACGCGAGACGAAGCGCGGGCCAACGGATGGTTCAATTAAGGGGTTGACAGGGGGTGAGCTTGTGGTAAGCTTGTCCCATCGAACGAACGAAAGGGGTTCAACATGAGCAGTATTAATTTCAGAGCTGACCGAGCGCGGCCAGTATCGGAGCAGAATCTTCACTCTGTAGCATTCACGCTAGATAACGGTGTGATCCTGAGTGTGGGTGTCTCGGAAAATCACTACGTCTCGCCCCGAAGCTGGGGGGGAATGTTCCCAGTAAGGGATGTCGTAGAGATTGCTCTTCTCGATGCTGAAGATATGAGTTGGCTCACCCGGCAATTCTTTGAAGATGAGATGGGGGAAACCTTAGGCGACGATGTCACCACTTTGAAATCGTCGAAGCTTCTAGGGTTCATGCACAGGGTCAGCCTGTGGGAAAGGGGTTAACCGTGAGCGAAATAAAGTTCGACCATACCCCCCTGTGGGGGGGCGCGGTTGAGCGTAAGAACATTAGAGGCACGTTCACATTTTCTAACGGTGTGTCGGTCTCGGTATCTAAGGTGCATCCGTATACTCGGCCACATATGGTGAGAGTGTCTATCGTAGACGAGCGCACAGGGAGAGACGTGACAGATGTATTCACAAAAGATCTCCCGGTGTACGGACGAAGGATAGAAAACGGGTGCATGGATTCACACAATGTACTCGATTTCATGAAGGACGTTTCAGAATGGGAGCCGTACGCCATTGATTCTTGGTACATGTGGAGTACCGAGAAGGACTAAGGGTATTGACAAGGGGGTATTGATGTGCTATAGTTAGCACATCAATCGAAAGGGGTTCAAAATGAGCGGATACATTCTGGCAACATCGTTACCTGTATGGGAATCATCTAAGGCTGTCGCCTTTGACGTGAACGTACCGGGGCGTCGGTCGCGAGTCTTCATCCCTAAAAAGATGATCCGAGAGGAAAGCGGCAAGACCTACGTCTCGGAGTGGATCATCCAAAAGAAGATGGAGCAACTGAATCGGGACATTGCCGACGCATTTCTTCGGGATTTTTTCGACGCTGACCAGACCCTCGACGAGGGGCCAAAGGTAATCGGGGAGAGCCTGCCGGGAGTCATCGCACTCTTCGATAAGGCTGGGGAGTCTATCAAGTACCCGAAGCTTCGCTTCATGGTGGATGGGATCGAAGTTAAAGCCCGAAGGGCTGGCGACCGATCCCAGAATCCGGGATGCGTCTTCCTCGATAACGGCGAAGGATTCCACTCTCCGGATCGTCAGTACTTCGGGAAGATCGACCGGGATGGGGAATTCACACCGGGAAAGGACTGTATCGAGGGTGTGGTGGAAATGCTACGCGCCCTGAATGCTGACCCCGATGGCACCCTGCGTGACCATGGGAAGGCTTCGGGAGCCTGCTCTGCCTGCGGACGAGAACTTACTGAAAGAAAATCTGTCGAGTTAGGTATCGGACCCGTGTGCCGCCAGCGATGGACGAATCAATAAAGGGGGTTTAAATGATTGACTTGTTTTTCTACACAGGAGTGTCTTGCTTGACGATCCTGTCTATTCACTTGACGATTGGGAGGTTCATGTAGATGAGTCCTGTGATGAACGAAATAATACTGGCAGTAGGTGCAGTAGGAATACTGATAGAAACTATCGCTCTCTGGTACTTCCGTGCGTAGGTGGCTCTGGGATCTGCTCATGGTCTGGGGAATCATCACGGTCGTAATCCAAGCAGGAACGCTCTGGTATCTGATCGAGAGTGCCATCCAGAATTAGGGAATCGAAATGTTACAGGCAACGCTGATAGGCAAAAGTAAAAAGGGAAAGCAGCGAGTGAAGATGCACGGCGAAGTCTGGAACGTCATTGAAAATTCCAACTCTCCGGGATCGCTGCTCCTGAAAAGTCTCGATAGGAATGATTCAAGGTGGGTATCTATCTGTAATGACCCAGACTTCGATATGGAAATCTCGAAGGGGCAGATACAGGGTTGACATAGGGTTAACCTATGATATCTTTGTGACTCATCAAACGAAAGGGGTTTGAAATGGGAATGACTAACGATGCAGTGCAGCAGGTGTTGGATTCGATCCGCGCTGGACGCCCTGCAAAAATCTCCGGGCCTCCCGGATGCAACAAATCTGCGTCAGTCGCACCGGGCGGAGAGATCTTCGAAGCACGGCGAAAGGATCACGGGATCTCGGCTGAGCAGATGGGGTACCGTGACTTTCGACTCTCGATGGAAGATCCCACCGAGATTAAGGGTATGCCGTATCTCGATATCGAGAACCGGGTGACCACATGGCTGCGGCCAGACTGGTTCCCCACCGAAGACGAGCCCTACGGGATCCTTGTCATCGAGGAGTTGGGTAACGCCCAGCAGGTTCACTTCCCTGCGATCTATCAGTTGACTGCTGAACGTCGTATCAGGGACATGCAACTGCCTCCCGGCTGGGACATCGTCGCTACTACCAATCGTATCGAAGATGGGTGTGGAGTACGGAAGCTGCCTCGCGCATTGGATGATCGATTCAATGACGTGAAGTGGGATCCATCCAATCCTGACTGGACGAAGTGGGCGAGGACTCATGGTGTTGACCGGCGTGTCATCGCTGCCTGCAATTTCCATACTGACTTTATCGAGAAGTTTGATGGCCGAGCCAATGGACAGCAGTCTACTGGACGATCCATAACTGCCTTCTCTGACATCCTGAAGTCTTCCGGATGTGAAGTGACTGGCACTCGTAAGGATGCGAGAGACGAGCGTGATGTCGGCCTAGTCGGTGATGACAAGCGAGTCTACCGATTCGCAAAGGGTGAGCTTGGTGCCGAGGATGCGGCGAGGATGATCGCATTCTTGGGGATCTTCGCTCGACTGCCTGACATCGCAGGGATTCTGAATGGGGTGAATGTCCCCACGCCGAGTGACGAGGATGCAGATGTTGCACTCGCGACGATCACAAAGCTTGTCGAGAAGGGTGACTCTTCGAATGTGAAGAACATCCTGTCATGGGTGGATTCCCTCCCATCAGTAGTGAAGGCAGTCTTTGCGAATGATGCGGTCGAATCGAGATTGGGAAAGACTGATAGCTTCCTCCAGTGGATGAGAACGAACTCTCATCTGATCTACTAGGGGTTGACAAGGGGCTAAGTATGTGATACAATGCCCTCATCAACAAACGAAAGGGGTTCAGCATGGTTGATGTTAACGAGAGCAAGTCTCGCGGTTTGATGATCGTGGGGTATCGAACGAGTGCGCCGACAGGTGGTACTAAGGATGACCGAGGGGTTGATGCTGTCGCCAGTGCGTACAATGCGACAGCGGATGTCGGCACCTTCACGCGAAGGATCGTGCCTGCGAAGTACCTTCGACCGTTCACACAGGAACGCAACAAGTGGGCGAAGTATCACCGAGAGAATCTCGTACCCTTTGAGCGAGCAGCGAAGGGTGAGGGGATCGGCAAGGCACCCGTAGTCCGAGACTACTGCAATGACTTCCGAGCAGCGGAGCGATCCATTAGCTCCGGTGTCGATACGATTATGCATGGCTTCGACTCGATGCTTCGGGAGGTCAAGGATTTCTCTGGCAATCTCTTCGTCGATGGTGAGATTCCCAGCAAGGAGGAATTCCGGGCATCATTTCAGTTCAAGCTGATCAAGCCTCGCGCAGTCGAGAACCCTGATGATCTTCTGAATGTTTTTGACAGTGACTTTGTGCAAGATGTGCGCGATGAGCTTGAGAAATCTCTCAAGAAGTCGGTGACTGATTCTCTGTCGCCATCGTTCAAGGCTCTACTCAAGATGAGTAAGTCGCTGCGTGACTACGATCCGGATGGGGGGAGGGACTCCGCATTCCGCAAGACTCTGGTGACCAACGTGAAGGAAAGCGCGGAGCTTTTGTCGAGGGTTAACTTTACTGACAATGAGATGATCTCTCTGATCCAGAAAGAAATCCTAGAAAATCTGGTTCAGTTCGACGAGCAACAGCTAAAGGGATCCGCTCCTCTGCGGAAGGCAATTGCTGGGAAGGCTGATCAGATCCTTGAGAACTTTGAGATGTTCGGATTGGAACAATAGAAAGGGGTAGGTGAATGTACTCAATCAAGATCGATGACATTCTTGACAAGGTGGATCGAGGTAAGATCCACGCGATGCTTGACTTTCCAATGATCGAAGGCGACGTGTCGAAGATGCGAGTCATCGTCACCACTAGCGTCAAGACTGCTGCAACTGATGGCAATACGGTATGGGTGAATCCTCACTTCATCAACGCGCTCGATCCCTTTCAGGTTGAGTTCGTTGTGCTTCATGAGTGGGGCCATGTATTCCTGAAGCACTTCTCTCGATCCATCAAACTTGATGACAAGGAGTTGGTGCAGCAGGCTACAGATCAGGAGGTGAACAATCTTCTGAGGAAGGCGAATGTTCCGATCCTCGACAGCGCACTCTGTGATTCACAGTTCGCCGACATGACGATGGAGCAGGTCTACCGATACCTGAAGGACAATCAGGAACAGGAAGGCACCGAAGAGAATCAGATCGATGGAGACAATCCGGGCACAGAACCCGGTGAATCCAACGAATCAGGCGAGGGTACCTCTGATCCTGCTGGCGCACCGGATGAAGAGGTCTTCCAGCGAGGCGAGGAAGTAACCGAGATCTCAGACTACCAACTCCCTGACGTGAGTGAGTGGGGCGAAGTCGTTGATCCCGGAGACCTGACACCTGAGCAGATCAGCGATGCGGAATTCGAAGATGCAATCCGGCAAGAGAATACGATTGCCTCAGCATCTCTGAGCGGGAAGCTTCCTGAATCTATCGAGCAACACGTCAGGAATATCGCTGCTAAGTCTCGCGTAGACTGGCGGGCTGAGCTTGCCGACTTCGTCGAGCAGGCGATGACTGGTTTCGATGGGTACCTAAGCTGGGCCAAGCCCAACAAACGGTACGCCTCGATGGGTATACACATGCCTTCGATCATCCCTGAGTCGGAAGAGATCGCGATCCTCATAGACACGTCAGGGTCGATGGATGACAAGATGTTCAACCTAGCACTTGAGGAAACCAAATCGATTGTGGATGTGGCTCAGCCATCGATGGCTCATGTCGTTGTCTTCGATCACCAGATCGTATCGTGCGACTCATACGAGCGGGGCATCGAGTTCCCTGACCAGATGGGGCGACGAGCAGCGGGTGGTACCGACATCGAAAAGGCTCTCCAGTATGTCGAAGAGAATCTTGAGGTTAACGGGATTATCGTTATCTCAGACATGGAGTTCTTCAGATCGCCGACAGATCCGGGGATGCCTGTCCTCTGGGTTGAGGTGCCCACGCGAGTCGGTCGATGGTGGGCTACGCCTCGGGACTTCGGTCGGTCGATCCGGGTAGAGGCAAACTAATGGCTTGCAATAGAAAGGAATGGGTATAAGATGGGTGAACCAAATAGAGAAGGGGCAATCATGAAGGTCAAAGACATGGACACCAAAGAGTCTCGCATGAACCAAGTCACGAGAGACGTTTGGCTTGACGACGTTTGGCTTGACGAGAAGAGTCTCGGCGATCTTGCCAAGAGAGACAGGCTGGCACCTGTACTCGTTCGATGTGGGGGCGGGCGGTTTACTTGCCCTGCACAGGACGCGAAGCACTTCATACAGATCATCACAGAGCATGGAGAAGATTATGTCAGGGATGTTTCTAGATGGAGCGACAAGTTGGTCGTGCCTCACTCTGCCAACTGCGAAGGGAACTAATATATGTGGGTCTTTACGGTGTACGGATTTTTCAGTGTTGTAAATACTACAAGTTCCCGCAGCTCCAACGGGGAACTAATGTCAGAAGATCAGGTTGTCGAAGTTCGATCTAGGCATCGGCAACACTTGGAATGCCTGATGGATCGCTTCGAAGAACAAATAGGTGACGCAGTAATACTGGGTTATGACGATGTAAACAGTGCTTATGCCAGAAGAGATTACGAGTATCGAATCATAATCAACGCAGAAGATTGGGTACATCTCGGCGCTATGTTGAGTGCTGATGTTACATACCCAAGCTTTAGAGGTGAGGTGAAGGAGGCGGTCGCGGAGGATCCAAGGCTCGCTAAGACTCCATACATCGAACAACTTCAATCTGTGTACAGTTCTGTACAGAACGAAGACAGATGGGCTGTCGAGAGCAAAACCCTCAACTAACAGGAGAGCAACATGAGCAGCGAAAAATTTAACTATCTAGGCACAGGCAAAATCTCTGAGGTCCGCATGAAACTTCCTGCTGATTCTTGGACTCGCATCAAGGAGATTGCTGTCAAGGAACATCGTCCCGCAGCAGCTCAGCTCAGGATTATCCTAAACGATTTCCTGACTAAGTATGACATTGCCAATGGTGACTAGCCGTGAAGTCTTTAAAGAAACTTAAAGATGATCTAGATCGCAAGCACAGGGTACTTGTCAGGGAACAATCAAGAAAGAAAGATCTGACATCTAAGCTTGTCGATTCTGATATAAGCTATTCAGATAAAACAAAATTACAAAACGATTTGATTACCACCAAGGCCAACATCCGATCACTTTACGCAGAAGTAAGTGAGTTGTCTGATGAAATATTTGGCGATTGGAAGCCGGAAAACAAAAGGGATTCACAAGATGATAGAAGGTCACGCCTTAGGGAAAGCAAATGAGGTTATGTCAGGTGTTGACAACATCTACATGGCCCAAGGCCCAAGAGAGAAGCTTGCATACCGAAAGGGATTCGAGACGGGCGTCGGGTTAATTATCGAATACTGGTCTAAGGGCAAGAGCAAGGAGTCCGCTCTGGACGTATCGGTAAAAGTTATCTCGATGCTAGAGGAGCAAAAGTGAGCGACATCCAAACGATCTGCCCTGTGTGCAACGGATCAGGACAGATCTTTATCAGTGTCTCTTCAATAGCTGATCGAAGAATTAAACTGGGATTAAGCCGGTACGCATTAGCGGAACTATCCGGCATCACGAATGTGACTATCAGGAACATCGAGGTCGGAGCAACTCGACCAAGACCATCAACTCTTGAAGCTATTAATCAGGCACTGGATAAACTAGAGATAGAGAGAGGGACATGAACTATGAGATCTGGGATAAGTAAGAAGAATTTACAGGGTGGTGGGCGCAGGATGCAAACCGCTTCTTCCCCGAAGCACCTCAACCCAAGAGATGGATCATTTACCAAGCCTGACGGGAAGACTTCTACCCAAAAGAAATCTAAAAACAAAATGATCAGAAAATCTAGAAAGAAGAACAGGGGTTAGGCGCTATGCCCAAGTACGATTACATCTGCAACAGAGGTCACGAGTTTTCTGTTTACCAATCAATAAAAGCTGACCCGTTGAAGACTTGTATCCAGGGCAAGTGTCGATGCAAAGTAAAGAGACTGATAAGTAAAACTTCATTCACCCTCAAGGGGGGTGGGTGGTATAAGGATGGATACTAATGCCTAGAGTTGGAGATGACCTCTCGCTTGAACCCTCACTCGATGAGGAGGATTACGTTCAAGATGGTGAAAAGCAGGAGCGGGACTACGACGAATATGATTTGGAATATGACTCGATGGATTACTCCAATCTAGTTGGTCGGTAGGGAAATAATGCACCTGTAGCTCAGTTGGATAGAGCGGCTGCCTTCTAAGCAGCGGGTCGTAGGTTCGAGTCCTACCGGGTGCGCCATACATATAAAGGGGAGACGATGATTAGCTGAACTCGTAGCCAAATCACTCATCCAACCTAAACCGGAGGACACACTGTGGGCCAGAATCCCAGAAACAACAACGAACGATTGAACGAACTCTTCAAGGAACTTCGTCGGACGGCAAAAGTCGTTGCTCGTCGAAACTTTAGCTGCTGCAACACGTGCGCGTCAGAGGAACTGAACGAAGTTGCCAAGGAGCGAAACAAACGAGGAGTCGTCTACTACCACCGCCAAGACAACGATTCTCTTAAGGAAGGCGGCGAATACGTAATGCTGGGCTACGGCGCGACCAACGCCGAAGGAATTTCTATCAGTTGCAATTCCGCAGAATCGCATCGCATCGGAGTCGCCATCCAGAAAGCTGCTCGCAAAGTCGGTCTTTCGGCGAAGTGGAATGGCGACGTGAACATGAAGATCGAAATCCAGCTTCCGGGAGGACTGTCCGCATGACCGACCGCACGAACCTGAGCGGCGCGATCCTTACCGGCGCGATCCTTACCAATGCCGTAGGACTGGGACGAGAAGATGAATAAAAATGAATGGTTAGTATCTTGGTCTACTAAAGGTTCTGCCACAGGCCACGTCAAACGATACAGTGAAGAGCGACAGTATGTAAACGATGTCACTTTGTTTATTCAGAAATCACTGCTGCCTCTTGAAGATCTTGACATCATCTCGATCCAACCGATCAATCGAGATGATCAACCGAAGACTTATCTGTAACACATGTGCGAGTAGTAGTAGCGGCTGCGCCAGTCCTCCCGGAGCGTCACCTCCGGGAGTTAGGGCGATGTAGCGCGGGGCCTCGCCAGCAGGAGATGCCGCCCCTGTGACGGGGGGCGGGGACTCCGAGAAGGATTTATGTTCATTGCGTTAGTGTTGCTATACTTATTAATAATATTATTTGCAATATCTCTATGCAAAGCTGCATCAGTTGCTGATGTAAACTCGGAAAGGAACTTCCAAGATGCCCGTGATAAACAGAGAGATCAACCTTGGAGTGACTGAAGAAGAATGGAAAGAATTCATCAAAGAGTTAACTGAGATTTCGAATTGCATTAGAACTAGAGGGATAGAAAAAGCCCTTGATAAATACGCAAGCGAAGAGGGAGATCTGAAATATCTTCTCAAGCTATTCGAAAGTGAACCACAAGAGCATCTAGCCCAAGCTTCAGAGGTGCCAGATCAACCTTCACATCGTTCGCGAGACACGCCTCGACAGCAATGAGCGCATCCTGACCCGACCTTCTCAAGCTGTCTCTCGCCTTGGATATGACTAATATCTTTGAGGCCATGTTCCCACCAACATCTCTTCCTGAAACTCTCTCTGATCCTGACATCGATGGAGATCGCAGGAAGCAACCTGCGACACCCATCAATTCAAGATACATCTCAGCGGCAGAGAACTGCTTTCTGTTTATGTCACCTTCAATAAACAGTTTATCGAAAGCTGTTTGATCGACGACTCTAGACCGCCGGAAGATACCTCGGGCGTCTATGCGCTCGATCTCTATCCTCTTCTTACTTTGATACTCTTCCGTCCCCGACTCGACCAACATCGGGTACTTAAATGTCGAAGAGGTCGAACGAGTCTTCTTCTTTTTGGGGCTCATCTTCTCCAGCCTTCCCTTCCACTAATGAGTTCGAAAGATCTCCCAGTGAGCTGGCTATATCATCTAGGCTGATGCCCTCTGAGTATCTTCCACACACTGGATCGTACTTTAAATGAGCCGAGCCAGTCTCTCCTAGCCACTTAAATCTCACCTTCCAGACCACGACGAAAGTATCTCCGTTCTCGTCCCGTGACACCGTTATCCCGAAGTCAGCCTTGGCGAACCAAGCGGCAGACCCGGAGATGTCCATGCCTGTAGGTGTCGGAAGCTTTCCTCCCTCACCTCGATACATCTTCTGTGGATGGGCGACGATCCAGATGTGTATGTGAAACTGCTTAGCAAAGGCGTGCAATCTGGTGAGCATCGTGTTGATTGCATCCGTCTCCAAAGCAACGTCCGTGTAGTTAAATGGATCAATGACTAACCCGTTAACTCCTTCGTTCTCCACGAGGATCGCAGTCCTTTGAAGGATAGACTCGATGGTGTGAGAAGAAGACGGATCTAGGAAAAAGAAATGCTCGTCAAGCCAACCGGCAGCATCTTCAAGATCCTCCTCTCCCATGACATTGCCTTCGAAGAGAGGCTTGCCTGCGTACTTTTCGATCAACTTGCCTGCATGTATTTCGATAGGGTTCTCTGCTGAAAAGATTGCGAACTTCCAATCCTCCTGCATCGCGAGCGATACCAATGCGAAGTCGATGAACTCACTCTTACCAGATCCGGGAACGCCCGTGACGACAGACACTTGGTCCGAGCATACTGTCATCAATTTATCTATCGAGGGTATCCCTATCTTTGCTCCACCCTTGAATCCTCCTATGCGAATATCACTGATCGTAGTGGCAACAGATCTAGCCCTGACGATTCCTTCGTAAAGAATGTTCTCCACCTCTTGGAAGGCATTCTTGATTCCAGATTCGCCATGCGTTTCGAGACATTCGTTAGCGTCCTTGACTCCGTACTTCGACCAGTCAATCACACCGACTCTTCGCCGACCCAAGAACTGCAAGAGTCGTTGCTGGAAATCCTTGCCCTTCTCATCTGAGTCAAGTGCGAGGATGACATCAATCTTATCCTCGCTGAGAGCCTTCAGGACTGGCACGAGAAACGGCGGGGGATCTGTAGCCTTGCCGATGTTCGCGCCAGCGGGGACGGAGTAGGCGTCGTATCCGCACGACCTAAGTGCGACCGCGTCAAACTCTCCTTCCACAAGAACTACCATGTCCTCAAGCGGCACATCCGGGAATAGTGATCGGCATACACCTGTCTGCGTGTAGGCTTTACTTCCAGTAGCTCTCCACTTAATAGCCCCATCCGCATACGCAAACCCGACTGACTTGGATTTCCCACCCAGAGATGCGTAGTACACATCGTCAGAGAGCAGGATTGAACTTACTACTTCGGCAGGTATCCGATCCGGATCAATCGACCTCGCCGAAAAAACCTCATCAAACATCGTTGCGTTCGCCTTCTCGCTGGCGGGTGAAAAGTTCGGAGCTGCCCTGATTACTCTCTCAGGCCTCGCTTCAACATCCTGCATGCTCATATTTATCTGCCCTTTCTCTTCACAGTTGTGGCAAAACCAAACTGCGGATTCGTTTTCGAATGTGACTCTCAAGCACTTACTGTTGCGATTTGACATCGCTCTTTCCGAAGAACACTCCGGGCAAATAAAGCTTGCAGTTCCAATAGGTTGCGAGCTGAATTGCAATTCAACAAGATTTTTTATAGACGACACACAGATTCTCCCCCCTTGACAAAATTCCCGATACTCACTATAGAATTCTATAGCCTGTTTGATTCTCCGCTAAGAGAATCTAGTTCTTATAGGATCTAGCAGATCCTCGCAATGTATTTTTTTTAAATAAGTGAGCCTACCCCTTGGCTCCTACCGGGGAGGAGGAGAGTATCCCTTTCCTCTGCTCCTCCCCAACCTCTCACTCAGGCTTAGTGGTCAGTCGGATTCGACTTATCAAGAAATCCTTACGGACCCTATAGGGTAAGCCGTGCATCTCTTTGATTAATTCCCGGACCATACCAGCGTCCATGCCTGCGGACTTACAGACCGTCTCGAATGAGTCCGAAGAAGACCAGTCAAGGATCTCATCCTCTCCAGCGTCGGAGCCTTGGCACATATCCTTTAGCGACTGAAGAATCACCGCAGCGGCTAGCCTGCCTCCAGCTTTTCGATTGCTATTAAAGCTCTGGGCTCCTCCTTGTCGAGGGCGTGAAATGCGTGTATCTCTTTTATCTGCCGGTCGTTCTGGATCACTCCGACCTTTTGAAGGAGATCCATTATCAGGCTTGGGTCGAGATCTGGTCTTCTTGTTTTGTACCATATGGTTACACTCAACTTAACATCCCCGACTATAGGCTCAGCCGGAGGCTTGACTTGTCGTTCGAAATTCTTGCAATAGTCTAGCGCCTTTTTCGATTTAATAACACGAGGTTTCCCTCCAATCTGCACAAGCCTGCGGCTGTTCGACTTACTGGCTGGCTCGCCTTGTATTAATTGAATCCAACTTTCTGTTGTTTTTTCTATTGACATATCAGCAATCCAATTTAGTATTGCGCCATTGGAAAGGGAACCAATGGCAATAGTTAATAAGCATAACGCTCCAGAATCCTTCATCGCATTCTGTTCGAATGATCAATACTCCAGGGGTGAGGCTGACTACTCCGCGACTCAGTTAATCGATGAGCCCCGGATAGTTCACCTCAATTCACGCCACGCAGACAAGATCATCGATGATCCTTATGAGAATCCTTGGAAATTCATAAGCACTATTTTGCATAGCTTGATGGAGGAAAACTCTCCAGATCAAGAGATAGCAGAGGAGAGATTGTTCGCTTCTATCGGCGGAGTGACTATCTCTGGGGCGATGGATGTTCAGGTTATCTCTGGAGACAAGGTCACCATTGGTGACTATAAGATGACGACAGTCTTCGGTATTAAGGACACCAAGAAGTTCGAACAGCAGTTGAATATCTACGCATGGCTGGTCGAGAAGTGTACGGACAGGAAGGTTGAAGGCTTAGAGATCTACGCATTTCTCAGGGACTGGAAGATATCCCTGTCAGAGAAGATGCGTGGCTACCCACCCACTCCCGGCATCACTATTCCTATTCCGCTCTGGTCTTACGAGGAAAGGGAAGACTTCATAAGGGAGAAGGTGCGCGCACTTATAAGCTGCGAGGATCTTGAAGATGATGACTTGCCTCCATGCTCGCATGAGGGACGTTGGCCGGGTGGAACTCTCTGGAGTGTTTTGGACTTAGATACTTACGAGCGATTGCTCTTTAAGACTAAGACTCTGGCGAAAGCCTACACGGATAGCTTGAGTGAAGAGGATCAAGAGTGGTCAGTGACTGACAAAACTTTTGAGAACTACAGAAGGTGCAAGAGTTACTGTCCCTTCAGCGACGGTACTTGCAATATCTATGAGGAATTTTTAAATGACCGCAAAAACTGAAGAAGCCGATTCGGCAGATTTCGAATTCGTAGAGAAGCAACTGAAGGCTCCATTCTCTCCTAACAAAATTAAGTGGAGAGCATCCAATTTCAATGGCAACAAGTCCTCTGCTCTTTTATATCTCGATGCGAGAGATGTTATGGATAGACTCGATGAGGTGTTTGGCATCGGAAGATGGATGACAGATTACACAGACCTTGAGACCCGTTGTGTCTGCAAGCTAAGTGTTTCATTCAATGGGTGGGGATGGACACACAAGTCTGATGTGGGAACGCAGTCTACGTTCGAAGGTGAGAAGGGTATGTACTCTGACGCACTCAAGCGTGCTGCTGTGCAGTTTGGGGTCGGAAGATATCTTTACGACGATGACATACTAGAGAACAAGTCTTTCGCTATAAGCAATAAGCGATTTACAAAGGAGGCAGGGGACGAGATCTACAAACTGGTTGAACTCCACTACCGCACTTTTGCAAACGCGAAGGCAAACCTACTGCTGGCTCTTTTTCAGGCTGCTACAAACCTTAAGGAACTCAAGCAATACTACTCTGATAACAAGGATGTAGTTGATGGGCTTAAGGCAGAAGATCCTGCGGCAGCTCTTTATGTCGCGACTATTTTCAAACAGCGCGGAAGCGCACTTAAGAGAATCGAGGAGATGATTCATGGCTAAGGTACACGGAAACATTCGCAAGAACGATAAGAATAACGATAGACAGCCTGACCTTAGAGGGTCGATCAAGGTTGGTGGCTGGACTGGTCAGCGAGCTGAAGACAAGAACAGGGACGCGGCTCAGTGGCTGAAGAACCTTGCTCAGGAGTTCTCTCTGAACAAGGAGACGTATATCAACGTCGCAGTATGGAAGCGCCTCGACGAGGAGACTGGACAACCTTACTTCTCCCTGACATTGGAGGATAACTCATGGCGCACTTCCAGTGGTGGCACCGGGAAAGGAAAGTCCACATCTCAGCCTGCGCCCTCGCAGGAGACGAAGAGCAACCACGCTCCTTCGAAGGGTGGCGGGGACGACCTTGGAGATATCGACTTCTAAGGCTCTTTATGTTTAAGTCGGAGAAGTATCTTCGCTTCGTCAGGTCGCACGCTTGCCTAGTGTGCGGCTCTGACGGGGTCGATGCTCACCACCCAAGGTACTCAGTAACTGGGTCGCTGAGTGGTATGGGCATGAAGAGGTGCGGCGATGACTTAGCAGTTCCGTTATGCAGAACAGACCATGCTCTTTGTCATACACACGGGAGAGAAATCAACTTCTGGATCGAGTACGGCATTGATCCAATTGAATGGTCTTCGGAGAAATTTGAAGAATGGAAGACATCGCAATAAAATTCGAAGCACAATTAGCATCCGCCAGCATGACGAGTTCGGGCGGGCATAAGATTGTTCTTAGGATAAACCCTGAAGACATATTAGATAACCCTCACAATTCTTCCCAGCAATCAGTGGAGACATCAAGGGTCAGATCATTAATGCTTCAACAACCCAATACAAGATTCGCTTGTGCATTGGTTCAGCTAGAAGATGAGACAGATCAGCCTGTCGAGCCTCAAGATATAAAGAGAGCTACCAAGATAGGCTCTGTGGTATCTATGATCTGCCGATCTGAAGGCAGCGACTTTCTGCCTTGGCTGCTAGGTCGCTGGGGAGGTAAGGAAGATTACGTTGCGTTTGACGAATCTCTTACGGAAGAGCAGATGTGCCTGTTCATCCTGAAAGACATAGCTGGATTTGAATCGCGCGCTTGCCTGAAGACAAATCCAGAAGCTGTTGAAAAGCTTGAAGAGATAATCAGTGAGTACAGATTTGAATAAAGAAGATTCAGACAGGGTCGAGCTATTCGATATGGTTGTTAACCCAGCCCACTACACGAAGGACAGAGTCTACGAACCTGTCGATGTGATAGAGGATTGGGATCTCGACTACCAGATGGGTAATGCACTCAAGTACATATCGAGAGCTGGAAGAAAAGGGTCGCTGATTGCTGACCTACAAAAAGCAATCTTTTATCTGGAGAGAAGAATCTCCATCGAAACCGAAAGGAAATGGTAATGCCTAGTAAGACGAAAGCAAAGAAGAGTGTAGGAAGGCCGAGCATCTTTAAGCCCGGTTTGGCTAGATCTTTCACGCTAATGATTTCAAAGAGCGACGTTAGAAAACTCCGCACTCTGGCTAGGAAACAGGACGTATCTATGTCTCATCTCGTCCGGACTGCTGTGGAGAAGATGGTTAAGTAGACTAGCAGCACGGGAAGGGCTCGTAGCTCAGCCGGTTAGAGCATACGTCTTATAAGCGTAAGGTCGCGGGTTCAAGTCCCGCCGAGCCTACTCCTCATCCTTAGCCAAGCTCAAACTTATCTCGACTCCTCTTATCAAGTTGCTCAACTCTTTGCATAAATTAAAATGCAACTGATCTCCGAGGCATCTTGAAACCTCTTCAGAATTTATAAACCCTTCGGCATTTCTTAACGATATCATTGCTTGATACAACTTAGCCAGAGAACCTCTTTCAGAAGTCCTGACTTTCAAAATTTCCATCTTCATAAAAAAACCTATTCTCTACCGCGCAGAGTATGTAATAAAATCTTTTGTCATGGCCTCCGTGGGGTCTATTCCAATGGGGGCCATGCTCGTAATGGGACAAGACATGGCAATACTCGTGAAGAAGAACAGATACTGATTCACTCCTTGATAGAAACTTGCTGATTCTTATCAAGGGTATTCCAGATCCGACTTCAACGTATCCGAGACAATCCCTTTCTGCCTTGGGTAGTTTCTCCACGCGAAGCCTAGACTTACGACCGTACTCGTGGACTAACCACTTGTGTATCTGGTGGAGACGATCCCTCTTGGGAAGAGTCTTAGGAATATTTCGCCTTGATTCTTTCCATCCCGATCCACTCGACATCGAAGTCACCGGCTTTCACATTGTGAAGAAGGCACACTCCCCTTCTCCACATCTGATTAGCTGGCCCCGCCCAAGGTTCCGAATGCTCAAAGTAGCATCCCGCAACGATCCCGTGCAGGTTCTTGCCCGTGCTATCCGTCCTGATTGAGTGGTCGTATGTGTGAGTGTGGCCCTGTATGCAAGTTCCAAACTGTTTAGTGATGAGACTGGCTGCTTGGTGCATACCTGAAATAGGTCTGCCCATAACTCCGGACGTGAAGTAGTGAGAGAAGGAACACCCTTCGATCTTCTTTACCTCAAGGAATGGAACCTCTTCCCACCCAAGCTCTTCCAGCCTTAGATCTTTCAGGGAGATGACCTCTTCGAATCGAGGCTGAGATTCAATGAACCTAGATATTCTGTTCTCGTGGTTACCTACACAGAAAATCTTCTGGGGTTCGTATCTCTTCTTCTTAGTCTTTCTGTTGTAACTTTCTATCTGGATATGGAATCGGAGCATCGCATCGAGACCTACATCGATGTCCTTCCAGTAACTCGATCCGTTAAAGGATTTGCTCCCTGGTTTGTCGAACGAGTTGAGAGAGTGCATGTCCCACAGATCCCCCAGATTGACTATGTAGTCTGGCTTTAAGTCTACAGCTAGCCTGCCCAGCCATTCGAATCGGTGGTTAGGTATTCCGGGCTTTGCGTGGCTGTCCGGAATGACGAGGATTGTTTTTCCCAATGATGGTTTCCTAGTTGATCTCTTGTAGGGAGGTGGAGGCTTCAACTGATGTATGTCTCTCCGGACCCTCTCCTCCGTGATCTGGTATTTTCTTTCTGTTTCAGTCATAGAAAAAGCCCCCACTGACGTAGGGGCCTCCTTGTTTACTCACGGATAATGTCAACAGCATTGCAATACATATCTAAACTTATTAGATATTCGAGTATCGGGTCTGGTACATCGTCATCCCTGAGAGACTTAATTGTCTTTTCGCTTGGGGTCGGGCAGGGAAGTATCACTACCTCTGCCGGTCGCCTTACGCAGCCTGCGCTCCCAATGTTCAATAAGCACAGCGCGACTAGGGCGAGGCCCCATAAGCTTTTCAACTCCACGAGATATCCTGTCCATTTTGTCTCTGTAGTCTTCATTGTCTGATGTCAGTTCTCCTTCACGCTTCTTAGCCTTTCCCCATATGAGTATAAGGACAACGAATACTGTGGATACTGCGACAGTGAAAATAAAAACCTCAAGCATTACAGGTTAGAAGACTTGCCGAAGTTGGCACCCAGCATGTTGACTAGTCTCATCAGTCCGTCTGCAATCTTGTTGTCTGATTCGTTAGGTGTCATCGTCGCGATGACGGCGAATGCTCCAATGATCTTGAGTGCGATGTCTACCATGTTCCCAGCGTTTCCAACAATCCAATCCATACTATGCACCTATCCTATTTTTGGGTTGGAATTCCATGTGTATGTGATCCTTCTCAAGGACAACATCGAATTCGTTTCCCAGTTCAACAGCCAAGCCCTCTGTGAACTCAGCTAAATCTTCTTCTTTAATCGCCCAGATCCTGAGATCTGCTGCGTAGCCAACATAATGTAATGATCCGGTTGAGTGCTTCCCATCAACTAACGATGTGATAACCATGTCGTTTATTCCGCAGGATGAAAAATATCCCAACGCAACCTGAAGACCCAGCACAAGTTCAGGCTTTACTCCGTTCATCGATACGCCGCTTTTGAGTTTTAAGTACATATCTTATCCGTTAAACACCGAGAATGGGAAAGGGAACTTAGGAGAAAGATCTGAATCTTTCATGACTGACTTAGAAGCTTCGTAAATAGTATTCCTAGCAACGTCTATTCTCTTTATTGCTTCCGCTTTTTCATCCGGTGTCATCCTTTGATCTAGCAGGATGTATCTCTCAGCTCTTCGTAGCTTACTGATCATGTTGTCTATTTGATTTATCGCAGGCTTCTGAGAAATTACTCCGGAGTTTTCTTCGAATATCCTCCTAGCCTTCTCTATGTCTCCATCCTTCTTGGCGGAGTTGAAGGCGTTAAGCATTCCTCTAGCGGAGTTTCTAAACTCATACCACTCCGAAAGCGCACCCCTGGAACCTTCACCACTCTGAAGAAATCTTCTGGCGACCATCATCTGGTCAGCCCTTAAGGTCGGTCTGGCGGGAAGGCCATTAAGTTCTCGCATCCCCCAGTCAGCTACTGTTAAAATGTATCCACCGAGAGTTCCGGTATATCCCCTGAGTACATGCTCAACCTTCATGGGCGAAGCATTGAACGTATCCGCAATCCAGGAGGCTAACTCGTTAGTACTTAATCTTCTTTGGTACTTAGCTTCTGCTTGCTCCAAGTACCAAGGAACTATACTAGTCCCCGTGTAGAAGGAGTGATTCATCATCGCTTCCATCGCGGGTTTAGATATCTGCGCTCCAAATGGGTTGAACTCAAGTGTTGATACGACACCCCTAGTGATTGCATCGACACTCTGCTTGTAGTTCTGGTCACCGCTGTAGTAATGGTAAACTCTCTCCGGCACAGTCTTGAACAGGAATCCTATCTCGAATGGAACAGGTATCTTGAAACCACTGCCCAGCCCGAATCCGGGTATAATCCAGTTATCGTCTCGCACTTGAGGGCTCGCAGATTTGTACTCATCCTCATCTTCAATCATACCTGCATACATAAGAGATGTGGTAGCAAGTAAGGATGCCCTGCTCAGGAATCCGATCAAAGCCCTGTTCCTAGTTATGTTATTCACTGTCGAGTACTTGCCTGTTCCTGCCCTGTACAGCAGGTCTAGCCCCTGAACTCTCGCATTCATGAACGGGATGACCGCAGTAATAATCTTAGCGAGTGCTGAGTTCCCTCTTCTGGAGAAGTTAATCACCTCTGCTGCTTGGTAGATAGCCTCTGACTGTGCCTGCCCTTGACTAACACCGCTTTCTAGAAGCTCTTGAAGAACGCTTTCATAGACAGACTGTCGGGTGGCAGCGTCTGACTTGGTGGATACATCACCACTCCAGTCCCATAGCTTTGTCGCAGATGACCAGAAGGGAATCTTTCTTCCGGGAGTTTGACCTTCAGCTCTCATCCTATTGCTAAACTTCTTGGCTAAATCCTTACTGGTTTTAGAGTTATCAAAACCGCTGATAATCCCTGCGCTCTTCAGAGCATTGTAAGAATCATTCTCTCCTCCAAAGAAGTTCTTCATCGTATCTACAATAGGCTTCGTTCCTCCCGCAGTAGTCCACGTTGATAGAGAGTCTCTGAGTAAGTTAGCCATGATGAAGTCAGGACTTCTGGTAACCATCTCCCTTAGGAACTGAGCGGGTGCAGCGAAAAAGTTAAGGTACTTAATCCGCCCCTCGTGCATACCCGAAAGCGAGTCGTGGAGAAGTGGATCGAATACATCGAAGAAACGATCCTCCCCATCCATTCTTACCGAGTGAGTATCCGCCCTCGCTTGACCTCGATCAACTTCGGTAGCCATTCCGACAAGGACAGCGTCATCCATCACTCTGGTAGCGGCGACATTCTTCATGCCACTAGCGACAGCAGCTTCAAGATTTCTCATTATCCCAGTAAGGGGATCGACTACCATCGAGTCTCCTCCCTTGGCTCTGCGAGGAGGCTTAACACCCGTCAAGGAGCCGAACATGGATGAAGGCATGTTGGATCTCTGCGCTGATGTCATCGGAGGCATTCGGCCATCTGCTTCCATCGCTGATAGCTCATCGCCTATTAGGTCTTGCATCGCAGCAGTGAGTCTCTCGTCAGCTTCCCCTTCGAACTCTCTGTAGAACGGAATATAATCCCCGTACTTCTTGAAGATCTCTCCCATCTGCTCGTTGACTACGCCTGTTGCCACCATGTAATCAACGACAGCACCGTTCCACTCTTGATAATCTCGGTTTACGGATTCAAAAAGTTCAGTCAATCCATTAGATTGAGCATTGTCAAATACCGTCTGCCTTTCTTGTGCAGACATTTGAACCATTCGACCTTCTTTCTCGAATCGTCCTTCCCTGTTGGCAATCATCCAAGTGTGCCAAGTGCTTATAAGATTCTGATCTATATCGAACAAGGGCTGTAGGATTTCAACCAAACCCTTCTTCTCTGTATCTACTACAGTTATCCCGTCTCTGTATATTAGCTGGCCGGAAGTAATAGCTTCTTGAGCTACGCCCTTCGTCTTGTCTGAAAGGTACGCTGCCTTCAGGGCATCCATACCGGCAAGCAGGTAGCTATCGTCGCCTCTGAGTTCCCTTGCCTTCTCGACGACTTTTCTTATCCCCTCGTATTTGTCGATGAACTTCTGCCTAAACCAAGAGAGTGGCCTGTCCGTCAAGACATCCTTTATAGATTCCCAAAGACTCTTATGAACAAGCGGAGGGCTTACAGAAGCCTCGATGACATCGTAAGTTCTATTACCGCTAGTCCTCTCGGGGTCAGTATTAAATTCAACTCTTCTCGCATTGTTAGGTGAGAGCGGAATTGGTTCTCTCTCTCCGTTGGCAATCGGCCTAGAGATTGAGTACATGATATCTGGATCAGCAGTGACCGGCTTTCCTATTGAGACTCTAGGGATAAACCCAGGAGTCTTCATGTACTCTTCGCCAGTCTGAGTCAGCCCCCTGTTAACAGACCCGGAAGGGTCTTGACCTTCTACAGATTGCCTGAGTATTGCATCGGCGTCTGACTCTCCCTCCTCTCTGGTTTCAACGAGAGAGAGTCTCGAATCAAAAGCTTCCGTAGCGGTCCTGGGGCCGTATGATTCATCCGTCAGTCTTGTGTAGACTGTGTTCCCAACACTGATTGCATCAATCCCTTCTACGATTTCTCTGCCATTTCTTTTATCGTAGAAAAAGACAGCCTTGTGTGGGTTCATTCCAACAGGAACCCACTCGTTTATGTCATCAGGAAATCTAGTCCTGATGTCTGCGTCTTGATCGGAAAGATCCAGCGCGCCACGAACCGCCGCCATCGTAGTCTTACTTCGCCGTTCTCCCTTGAACAGCTTGCCACTCTCGGTCTCGTTAACTCCAAACTTGACAGGCCCTTTGAGTTTGACCATTGATTCGTAGGCTATGGGCGTGCCTAATCTTTGGCCTACTTGCTTACCCTCAGGCTCGTGCGCGGTAACGGCGTACAGACCATTCTCCAGTTTTTTTAGCGTGCTTGTGTAAAATGGTATATCAATTCTAAGATCGACAATTTTCCCATCTTCGTAATCGCTAATCACGCCTGCCTTTTCTGGCTTTGTCGATGATAGATATGACTTTAACTGCTCTTCTGTTGGGATATGTTTGTTTACTAAATCGTTTAAGTAATCAGAGTTGCTTTGCTCTACATACTCAAAGTCGAAGTCGCTCCAGACTCCAGTCTCTTCATCAAAGGTAGCCTTGTCAGTAAGAGCAAACATGGCATCGCTGGGCGTATCGATAGTCTGCCCATTGAATCGATCCGCGTCTAGGCCGGGATCAGCAGACAGCCTCTCGCCTTCTACGGCTGGAGAAGGCATAACTACAAATACGCCCCCATCGTAAAGTGCGTTGCCATCAGGATCTAACGGGTATTCTTTTAAGCTAGTGACATCGCTTGCTTTTCGATCTAGATTTGAATCTAAGAAAGGCACGCTCAGAACGGGATCTAAATAATCCGGTATGTAAAATTGATCCGATTCAGAATCAAATACTGCTTCAGGGTGAACCCTCACGTCGTAGCCATCTCTAGCGAGAGACCTGTATATGAAAGCAGCATCTCCAGAGACAAGTCCATCAGAAGAAACCATGCTCCCTCTGTCCAAGAAAGCGTCGGCTAATTTCTTGAATGCTCTCTTTCCGTATCCTTTGCCGAGAGCGTCCTTCTCTTCGATACCTTGATGAGCTATAACCAAACTTCCCACAGGCAGGGGTCCGGATCCGTCATTTACGCGATCTTCAAAATCCTCCTGTCTTATGACGTTAGCCCCTATAGCACCTACAGATCTGCCCGTCTCATCGAGTATATCTACATAACCTCCGTCATTTTCGATAAGACTAGAAATATCAGAAGGGTTTCCATCATCGTCAAGCAGGTTTTGAGAACTGTCTATTGAGTACCTGACTATAGGTTTTCTCTCGCCTTCTTCTCGATTCGCAGGCTCAGCCGCTTGCTGTCTCCTTTCGCCTCCTGACTCCCTCTGTCTTGCGCTGAACTCCTGAACCGCTGAAACTCCTTCACCGTCAAGGGCATTTTTCCTGAGCGTCCTTACCTCTCCTCTAGACCTAGATTGGACGGTGCCAATCTGGCGGATGACAGACGATGCGTCATCAAAGCCAATGCCCTGTAGCGAGTTGACGAGCCTCTCGAAGAACCTCTGTATTCTTTCCAGAAGAGTTCTCGGCTTACCTGCTATCTGCCTTTTAACTTCTGGATCCTTGAAGTATTGCCGGTACATTTCCGCAACGGCTTCTTCCTCTCTCATGAGCGGGGTGTAACCCGGTTCCTTGGAATAAGTTTCTTCTGCCCACTGGGAGAATGTTCTTCCGTCAGAGCGAGTAACTCTCTTCGAGGCATTGACTAGAGACCTGTACTCATTCTGAGTGAAGAGGTCTAGTTCTACCATCGCGTGTATCAACTCGTGGTTAACGATATCGAACACGGCTTCATTAATTTGCTCAGGAGTTTTTGCGTTCTTTACCGATGGCGTATTCAGGTTGATTACCATGGTACGCAGGCCGTTTAGATTTCTTGAGTAGAACGCCTCCGCATTTTTATCGAGAGTTGCCACCTTCCCGGCGATCTCTGTGAGGCCAGCAGCCTGCAAAGCGTCTTCAAGCGACTGGAGAACCTGCTGGTTCCTC
>TARA_R110002049_G_scaffold76250_1_pt1 | contig 23329 bp, 18 predicted proteins | sample TARA_R110002049 | Tara Oceans TARA_R110002049 (sample SAMEA4396941) | marine metagenome | biome: Polar Biome; feature: [SRF] surface water layer (ENVO:00010504); material: water (ENVO:00002006), including particulate matter (ENVO:01000060) such as... | depth 5 m
GTCCCAAACGCGGCGCGATAACCGGGCTACGCTACACCCCGAATTAATGGTTATCTTTAAAAATGCGGAGAGACGGGGACTCGAACCCCGGCGACACTTACGCGTCGACAGATTAGCAATCTGCTCCATTACCACTCTGGCACCTCTCCAAAAATTATTTAATAAGAACTTTTGCAATAAATTTGCGGTTGCAAATGTAATTTATATGTACATAGAACGCAACTATTTTTTTTACTTTTTTTCTTTTTTATTCCGGATATTCAATACGCAAATGGTAAATGTTTGCTAACTTGTGTTTTAGAACTTTTTTAATAGATTGAATTTCTTTAAAAGTTATATTTGCGTTTAAAAATTGTTCTTCTTCAATTTGCTTATTGATAATAGTTTCAACAAAAGCATCAATTTTTGCAGAAGTTGGATTTTTTAAGCTCTTTGATGCTGCTTCCACACTATCGCACATCATTAAAATTGCGGTTTCTTTACTAAAAGGCTTTGGTCCTGTATATGAAAAATCAGCTTTGTCTGCATCAGACATATTTTCTTTTTCTTTCATATAAAAATAATATACCAAACTGGTGCCATGGTGTGTGCGTATAAAATCTATGACCCTATCTGGCAGATTCTGTTTTTTTGCTATTTCAATACCGCTAATAACATGGTCTATTATGATCCTAGCACTTTCTTTTGAAGACAATTCATCGTGCGGATTAATACCCGTGGATTGGTTTTCTATAAAATAAGTAGGACTTTTCATTTTACCAATGTCATGGTACAAGGCCCCAACGCGCACAAGCATAGCATTGGCGCCAATTTCATTGGCTGAAGCTTCGGCAAGGTTTGCCACATTCAATGAATGGTGAAATGTTCCTGGGGCTTTATTTGACAACTCTTTTAATAATTTACTATTGGTGTCAGACAATTCTAAAAGTGACACATCAGACACCAACCCAAAAAGCTTTTCATAAGCATAAATCAAAGGTTGAACAAACAGGGTCGCCAACCCGCACAATACAAACATACCAAATGTTTGCCACTTGATAGTCTCCACACTACCTTCATGGATTACGAAAAAAGCAAAATAGGCAATGATGTATATAAGCGTAATTTGACCCACCGATATAAAAAGGTTCGCCCGTTTATACAATTCTGAAACCGTTAAAATAGTCACAATTCCAGCTATAATCTGCAAAAACATATATTCATAACTATTGGGCACAATGGATCCCAATAACAATACCGTAATGACGTGTGCAAAAAGCCCTAATCTAGCATCAAAAAACGCTTTAAAAACCAGTGGCAAAATACAAATGGGCACAACGTATATATATTGTGAATTATAATTTATGACCAAGGTTGTTATCAATACCATCAATAATATATTGAAAAATATAAAAGTGACCTTGGTATTGTTCTCAAACACATCCTTGCGATACTTTATCAAAAACAGTAACAACATCAACAAGGCCAATGCTACCAATAACGTATAGGCAAAAAGAATCCAATTGTAATTGGACTCGTTCCATACTTGTGATTCATATTCTGATTGAAGCGATTTCAATACCTGAAATTTATCGCCTTCAATGATTTCTCCTTTCGAAATGATCAACGTTTCTTTGGCGATACTGCCTCTTGTAAACGATATTTTATTGAGTTCCTCCTGTAAAACCTTGTCGGTGAAGGATTTGTCGAAAACTAAATTCGGTTCAATAAGATCAAAAAACAAGGATACAAATCCTGTTTTAAAAACGTTTAAATCCTGATCCAATAAAGCTTTTTCTATGATAGCTGTAATTTTATCTTGCTTTACTAAATTAGAAAATACGGTTTCTTCCTTTTCTACCCTACCATCAAGTATCACGACTGTCTTGTCTTCTGAAAAATCATAATTTTCGGTCAGAACCCCATATTCATATAAATTTGATAGAATTTTTCCCCCTGCTTTAAAAAGAGGTATTCTTTTATTTTTATATATCGAATCAGAAAAACTTTTATTGAAAGCTTCTGAATATCGCTCTTTTACATTTTTTTCGATAATGGTATCTAAATCAAAATACAAAGTGGCATTCTCCGTGATTGTTTTCTTTTCCAGAGCGAGTTCTTCCTCAGATTTTTTTATGGCGAAATCAAAAGGCGCTTGCAGGTTTTCTGATTGCCAAGGCTTCCCCTTTTCAAAACTGTACTTAAATTTTCCGCTTTTAGGAAACAAATACACGATTAAAAAAGTGGTAAAAATAAACAGCAATCCTTTATATATTAAGGAGTGGTTTCTGTAGAGTTTATTTATGAAATCATCCATATACTAATTTGCATTTGCATTATCTGATTTAGGCTTTAAAGATCCCCTAAAAATAGTTGCAATGGCACTTTTATAATCTTCTCATTTACATGCCATCTTTATATTCTTCAAATGTAATAAATTTCTAAGGCTTATAGTTTTTTTTTCATAATACCTCAATCCTTATAATTTCTATTAAAAAATGATTATTTTCGCTTCTAGGCAAATTAACCTCCAATCATGCATAAAGAAGTAGTTATTGTATCGGCAGCTAGAACCCCAATTGGGAGTTTTATGGGAGCGTTATCTACCATTCCTGCTCCAAAACTTGGTGCTATTGCCATAAAAGGAGCTTTAAATAAAATCAATCTAAAACCAGAACTCGTCGAAGAGGTCTTAATGGGCAACGTTGTGCAATCTGGAGAAGGTCAGGCCCCCGCAAGGCAAGCGGCCATCTATGCAGGTATTCCTGATTCTGTCCCTTGCACAACGGTCAATAAAGTTTGCGCTTCGGGAATGAAAGCCGTTACACAGGCTGCCCAAGCCATTGCTTTGGGAGATATTGATATTGCTGTTGCTGGCGGTATGGAAAACATGAGTTTAATTCCACATTATGTGTATGCGAGAACGGGAACAAAATTTGGACCATCTACTTTAATTGACGGAATGCAAAAGGACGGTTTAATGGATGCGTACGACCAAAATGCGATGGGTATTTGTGCTGATTTATGTGCAGAAGAACATCATTTTTCACGTGAAGCACAAGATACCTATGCCATTCAATCGTATAAAAGATCTGCCGCCGCTTGGGAAGCTGGGAAATTCAATAATGAAGTTGTACCTGTAGAAGTGCCGCAACTCCGAGGAGAACCTTTAATAGTTGTTCAAGACGAAGAGTTCACCAATGTAAAAATAGAAAAAATACCAGAATTGCGCCCCGCTTTTTCAAAAGAAGGTACCGTAACGGCAGCCAATGCATCCACGATAAATGATGGTGCGGGTGCTGTGGTTTTGATGAGTAAAGAAAAAGCTGAAGCGATGGGATTAAAACCATTGGCCTCCATAAAAAGTTATGCAGATGCTGCCCAAGAACCTAAATGGTTTACAACAGCTCCTGCAAAAGCACTTCCTAAAGCATTGGCAAAAGCAGGCATTGCTTTAACCGATGTTGATTTTTTTGAATTTAACGAAGCATTTTCAGTTGTAGGCTTGGCAAACATGAAATTGCTTGGGCTGAGTGACACTAATGTAAATGTAAATGGCGGTGCGGTTTCCTTAGGGCATCCTTTGGGTTGTTCAGGTGTTAGAATCCTCATCACATTGCTCAACGTTTTGGAACAAAACAATGCCAAAATTGGCGCAGCCGCTATATGCAATGGTGGTGGTGGCGCTTCGGCAATAATTATTGAACGCAACCAATATTGACTTTTTTTTATCGTTATTATTTACTATGAACTACTTTAAGGAAATTTTATTCAGCAATGCAACATCGGTTGATAATGCCATACTTAAGTCTAAATAATCAATAGTAATAGATAATACTGTATGCAGTACGGAATATGTAACTTAAGCATTGCTCCTTTAAGATTTGAAGCGTCAGATACTAGTGAATTGGTTTCGCAAGTTTTGTATGGCGATTATTTTAAAGTTTTGGAACAACGAAAATCATGGAGCAAAATAAGGCTGGGATTTGATAAATATGAAGGATGGATAGACAATAAACAATATATTGAAATCACTCCTGAAGCCTATGCCATTTTACATCATGACGCACCAAAACTATCCATGGATTTAGTTGAGTTTGTTCAAGATAAAAATGACCAACTTTATCCCATTTTGTTAGGAGCTTCCTTAAATGGCTTGTCTTTATTGAACCATTCACATGATGGTAGCTTTACAGAGGAAAAACACCCCAAAGAGAGTTTAATAAACACCGCTTTTTTATATCTAAATTCTCCTTATCTATGGGGAGGAAAAACGCCGTTTGGTATTGATTGCTCTGGTTTTACCCAAATGGTATATAAACTAAATGGCTACAAATTATTACGTGATGCCTCTCAACAAGCCACGCAGGGAATAGCCTTGAGCTTTATTGAAGAAAGCGAACCAGGGGATTTGGCCTTTTTTGATAACAACGAAGGCGTAATTACCCATGTAGGCATCATCATGGAAGATAATTACATCATCCATGCCCATGGAAAAGTAAGAATCGACAGGTTAGACCATTCTGGCATATACAATGTGGATAAAAAAGCGCATACGCATAAGCTGCGTGTTATTAAAAAAGTGATATAAAAAAAGCCGCAGATTGCGGCTTTTTTTATATCACTTGAAAAATTTTAGTTTCCACTCTCAATAGCTTCAACTTTAGCTTTTAGTTCTTTATATTTAGCTGTTTCACCAATACTGCTATATATATTCATTAATGTTTTTGTAGCATCTAAATTATCAGGTTTTACTTCTATGGCCTGTTTTAAATATGGTATAGCATCCTGATAAATTTTTTGACGTGCCTCTTTCAGTTCATCATAGCGTAAGTTATCTTTTTTAGAATTACCCAAACCATTCATTTCTTCTACAATCTCTCTTTCGGTTCCCAAAACCAAAGCGGCCATATTGATATAGGCATTAACGTATTTAGGATCTAGCTCTACAGCTTTGTCATAATATTTTTTTGCGGACTCTACATCTCCGGCCTCGCCTGCTATAACTCCCAGATTATACTGCAATTCTGCATTATCAGGATCCATTTCTGTGGCTTTTTGTAAAAGGGTTTTGAATTTTTCTGTATTTCCCATTTTATAATGCACATTAGCCTCAGTTAATATAAGATTTACGTCATTAGGGCTTTGCTCTCTAGCATCCTGCATGGCCGCTATGGCTTTTTCATCATCGCCTTTATTTACATAAATCAAGGCTATATTCTTTACAATTTCCGGGCTTTTAGAATCTGTTTTGCGCTGCCCTGGGTTGATATGGCTTTTTGCTCTTACATAAAGGTCTTGGGTATTTTTATCTAACACTTCTTCCTCACCGGTCTCTTTGTTTGTAGCATAATATTGCGTTTCAACACCTGTGTAACCTAATGCTTTTAACTCTTCATAAAGTTTTAAGGCACGGTCGTAATCAGGAGCACTGATAGCAGTACTTGCAGCATAATACAAGTAGGTTGTATCTGCGGGTGATAATCGGTAAATTTTTTCAAAATAATCAGAACTAGAAGCATAGTTTTTGCTTTCATAGGCTTTATTGCCTCGCTCTAATAATTTATTGATCATATCGCGTTTTAAATCTTTAACTTCTTGGTCGTAACCATCCTTTACCATATTAACACTCTCTAAAGCAGCATCAAAATCGTCATTGGTACCAGCACCATTGGCATACAAAGCTTGACCGTAAAGATAATAATACTCCGCCTTTGATTTATCATCCATGGATGACAACATAGACTTAACTTGGCTTAACGCTGTTTTTGCCTCGGCAAAATTGTCTCCCTTAATTGCTTTTTCAGCGGTTCTCAATTCTTTTTTTTGAGCAAAGGTTAACATGCTCATTGAAAACGCCAAAGCTATAATAACTTGTTTTCTCATGTTTTTAATATTTAATTTAATTGTCATTAATTGTTTCGTCTTGAGTATTATCAAGAGTTGTGCCATCTTCCTGAACATCAGTACCATCAATGGTTTCATCTATTTCAACTACCTCATCTTCTTCATGCATCACTTTGGCGACAGCCGCAATAGAGTCACTATTTTTAAGATTTATAAGCTTAACACCTTGTGTGGCCCTGCCCATAACCCTTAAATCTTTTACTCCCAATCTGATGGCTATGCCAGACTTATTGATAATCATCAAGTCATCGGTATCAGAAACACTTTTTATAGCTACTAATTTACCTGTTTTTTCTGTAATAGAAATGGTTTTCACACCTTTTCCGCCACGGTTTGTAATTCTGTAAACGGGTTCGCCATCTTCTGGGTCGTCAATATAAGTACGTTTTCCATAGCCATTTTCTGAAACCACCAAAACGGATTCTTCTTGTGGGTTTTCAATGGTTACCATGCCTATCACTTCATCTTTAGCATTTGCCAAGGTTATACCGCGAACACCAGATGCCCCACGACCCATAGGGCGTGTTTTAGCCTCTTCAAAACGAATGGCTTTACCAGATTTCAATGCCAACATCACTTGGCTGTTGCCTGTGGTTAATTTGACTTCAAGCAATTCATCATTATCTTTAATGGTAATCGCATTGATACCATTTGTACGTGGACGTGAATACTGTTCTAAAGATGTTTTCTTGACCTGACCATTTTTAGTGGCCATAATCACATAATGGCCATTGATGTAATCTTCATCTTTTAAATCTTGTGTACAAATAAAGGCCATAACTTTATCATCTTGCTCAATATTGATTAGATTTTGAATCGCTCTGCCTTTAGACGTTTTGCTACCTTCTGGGATTTCATAAACCCGCATCCAAAAACATTTTCCTTTTTGAGTGAAGAATAACATATATTGGTGGTTAGTACCAACAAATAGGTTTTCCAAAAAATCTTCATTACGCGTGGTAGATGCTTTTTGACCTACCCCCCCTCTATTTTGTGTTTTATATTCGTTTAATGAAGTTCTTTTAATGTAACCTGCATGAGAAATGGTAATAACCACTTGCTCATCTGGGATCATGTCTTCAATACTTAAATCGCCACCAGCATATTCAATGGTTGAACGACGCTCATCACCATATTTATCTTTTACAACAAGCATCTCTTCTTTAATGATTTCCATACGACGCTCTTTTTTATCTAAGATGTCTTTTAAATCTTCAATGGTAATCATCAATTCTTCGTACTCTGCTCTCAACTTATCCTGCTCTAAACCAGTTAGTTGACGTAAACGCATTTCTACAATGGCTTTTGCTTGGATTTCTGAAAGTTCAAAACGGGCAATCAATTTTTCACGGGCTTCATCAGCATTTGATGAAGAACGAATCAATGCAATAACTTCATCTATATTATCAGAAGCAATAATCAATCCTTCTAAAATGTGTGCACGTTCTTCCGCTTTGCGTAATTCATAAGTCGTTCTTCTTACAACCACTTCATGCCTATGCTCCACAAAATAATGAATCATATCTTTAAGATTCAATAATTGCGGACGACCATTTACCAAAGCAATATTATTGACACTAAAAGACGATTGTAGTGACGTGTATTTATAAAGCTTGTTTAAAACGATGTTTGGAATAGCATCACGCTTTAAAACATACACGATGCGCATACCATTTCTGTCAGATTCATCTCGGATGGTAGCAATACCGTCCAATTTCTTTTCGTTTACCAAATCAGCAGTCTTTTTAATCATGTCTGCTTTGTTGATTTGATAGGGTATTTCTGAAACGATGATGCACTCACGCCCTTGAACTTCTTCAATATTGGCTTTAGCACGCATTACAACACGTCCACGCCCCGTAAGGAACGCTTCTTTAACGCCATCGTACCCGTAAATAGTCCCTCCGGTTGGGAAATCTGGAGCTTTTACGTGTTTTATAAGTTCTTCTATTTCAATATCGTTATCTGCAATATACGCTATAATACCATCTACCACTTCACTCAAATTGTGAGGCGGCATATTGGTTGCCATACCTACCGCAATACCTGAAGCGCCATTTACCAAAAGCCCCGGAATACGGGTTGGCAATACTTTGGGTTCGTGTAGCGTATCATCAAAATTAAGTTGATGGTCCACCGTTTCTTTATCAATATCAGCAAGCATATCTTCTGATATTTTTCGCATACGTGCTTCGGTATAACGCATTGCCGCTGGACTGTCACCATCAATAGAACCAAAGTTACCTTGGCCATCGACGAGCATGTATCGCAAACTCCATTCTTGGGCCATACGTACCATAGCATCATACACAGAGGTATCGCCATGTGGGTGGTACTTACCTAAAACTTCTCCAACTATTCTTGCTGACTTTTTGTGTGCTGTATTTGACCGAACACCCAACTCATGCATGCCGTAAAGCACACGCCTGTGAACGGGTTTCAAACCATCTCTTACATCTGGTAAGGCACGTGACACAATGACCGACATTGAATAATCAATGTAAGCCGATTTCATTTCATCTTCAATATTAATAGGGATGAGTTTTTCTCCTTCTGCCATAAATAAATTATTAAGATATTTTTTATTATTTCAAAACGTGCTAAGTTAACGATTTCAATAGTCATAGTAGGACTTTAAACCTTGTTTTTCATGTTTTTTATTAACAATTTGGGGTGCTTTTTTCGTTAATAAGTATGCGTCTTAAAATTTTGATTTTATAAAGATTTTTTCGTCAATTAGCAACTTACTTGCATTTTAGGGTATAGTTTTTGCCATTAGTAAAATGTTTTAGTATTTTTAATGCAGAAAGGAAACCTAAATTATGGACGATAATTTTTCACCCCGAGTAAAAGATGTAATTGCCTTTAGCAAAGAGGAAGCCATGCGCTTAGGCCACGACTTTATTGGCACAGAGCACTTAATGCTAGGCTTGCTAAGAGACGGAAATGGCAAAGCCATCAATATATTGAATGCCCTAGATGTAGATTTAAATCATTTAAGGCGTAAAGTGGAAATATTGAGCCCTGCCAACCCAAACATCCCCGTGACTTCAAACCAAAAAAAGAATTTACATTTAACAAGGCAGGCCGAACGCGCTTTAAAAACCACGTTTTTGGAAGCCAAACTATTTCAAAGTACTTCTATAAACACAGCGCATTTGCTGTTGTGTATTTTAAGAAATGAAAACGACCCCACCACCAAGCTTTTAAATAAGCTTAAAGTTGATTATGACAATGTGAAAGAACAATTCAAACTTATGATAACAAACGACAACGATTATACCGATATTTCGGGCGAACCAAAGTCCGAATCTTTTCAAGATGATGATAGCGCACAAGACGATGTCTCAAAAGACAACCTTTTTAATAGCCCGACGAGCAAGACCAATAAAAAATCGAAAACCCCTGTTTTAGATAATTTCGGACGTGATTTAACAGCTATGGCAGACGAAGGCAAGTTAGACCCTGTAGTTGGTCGTGAAAAGGAAATTGAGCGCGTGTCCCAGATTTTAAGCAGAAGGAAGAAAAACAATCCATTGTTGATTGGCGAACCTGGTGTTGGTAAATCTGCCATAGCCGAAGGCTTAGCACTTAGGATCACCAAACGAAAAGTATCACGCATTCTTTTTAATAAACGTGTGGTGACTTTAGATTTGGCGAGTTTGGTTGCTGGCACAAAATACCGTGGGCAATTTGAAGAACGCATGAAAGCCGTGATGAACGAGCTTGAAAAAAATGATGATGTCATCCTTTTTATAGATGAAATCCATACCATTGTGGGTGCTGGCGGCGCTACGGGAAGTTTAGACGCTTCCAATATGTTCAAACCCGCATTGGCACGTGGCGAAATACAATGTATTGGTGCTACCACGCTAGATGAGTACAGACAGTATATTGAAAAAGATGGTGCCTTGGAACGTCGTTTCCAAAAGGTTATTATTGAACCTACAACGGTTGACGAAACCATTGAAATTCTCAATAATATCAAAGCGAAATATGAAGACCACCACAATGTGGACTATACGCCCGAAGCCATTGAAGCCTGTGTAAAATTGACCAACCGCTATATGACGGAACGTTTTTTACCAGACAAAGCCATTGATGCTTTAGATGAAGCAGGTTCCCGTGTACATATCACTAATATTGAAGTGCCAAAACAAATCATTGAGTTAGAAAAGCAATTGGAAGCCATTAAGGAATCTAAAAACGCAGTTGTTAAAAAGCAAAAATATGAAGAAGCTGCCAAACTCAGGGATGATGAAAAACGCATTGAAAAAGATTTGGCCATCGCCCAAGAAAAATGGGAAGAAGACACCAAGCAACACCGTGAAGTTGTAACCGAAGACAATGTGGCCGATGTCGTTTCTATGATGACAGGCATTCCCGTAAACAGGATTGCCCAAACAGAAATCAACAAATTAGCCTTATTACCACAGCTTATCAAAGGCAAAGTTATTGGACAAGATGAAGGGGTTTCCAAAGTCGTTAAAGCCATTCAGCGTAATCGTGCAGGACTTAAAGATCCCAACAAACCCATTGGTTCGTTTATATTTTTAGGACAAACAGGCGTTGGAAAAACACAACTTGCCAAAGTATTATCTCGTGAACTTTTTGATAGCGAAGATGCTTTAGTGCGAATTGATATGAGTGAATACATGGAGAAATTTGCCATTTCCAGATTGGTTGGTGCCCCTCCAGGATACGTAGGTTATGAAGAAGGCGGCCAATTGACGGAAAAAGTGCGACGCAAACCCTATGCTGTTATTCTATTGGATGAAATTGAAAAAGCCCACCCCGATGTTTTCAATATGCTGTTGCAGGTTTTAGATGATGGTTTTTTAACAGACAGCTTAGGACGAAAGATTGATTTTAGAAATACCATTATCATCATGACCTCTAACATTGGCGCCAGAAAACTTAAGGATTTTGGTAGTGGTATAGGTTTCGGAACAGCTTCTCAAAAAGCACAAGAAGATGCCAATGCAAGAAGCGTGATTGAAAATGCGTTGAAAAAATCGTTTGCACCAGAGTTTTTAAATAGAATTGATGACGTGGTCGTATTTAATGCTTTGGAAAAAGAAGACATCAACAAAATCATTGATATTGAGTTAAGCAAATTGTTGTTAAGAATCAAAGATTTAGGATATACGCTTAAACTTAGTGATGAAGCAAAAGGCTATATAGCTGAAAAAGGCTTTGACAAACAATACGGTGCCAGACCTTTAAATAGAGCCATTCAAAAATATATTGAAGATGCCCTAGCTGAAGAAATTGTAGCATCTCATGTTGATGAAGGCGATGAAATCATTATCGATTTGGATAAAAAAACAGAAGAGTTGACTATTAAAATCGAAAAAGCCGAAAAGTCAACAGAATCTTAAAATAGAATATTTTAAACAGAGGAAAAACTCGGGAATTAATTTCCGGGTTTTTTTATGCCTTTTAAATAGGCACCGCATAAGAATTTTTAATTTCCCCCATAACAAATGTGCTGTGGGCGCTTCCTATGTTTTTTATGCTTCCCAAATGATCCAAAACAAAATTTTGATATTCTTTCATGTCTTTCACTAAAATTTTCAGCAAAAAATCATAATCCCCAGAAATATTATAACATTCTATCACTTCGTGTAAATGTAAAATATCTTTCACAAATTGATTTCCTATGTCGCGCGTATGCTCTTTTAATGTGATGTTACAAAATACCATCAAGCCTTTGTTTAATTTTTCTGCATCCAAAATGGCCACATAACTCTTGATATAGCCATTTTTTTCCAATTTTTTCACACGCTCAAAAACAGGCGTGGTAGATAAATTCACCTTAGCTGCCAAATCTTTAGTTGTTAAACTGGAGTTTGCTTGTATCAATTTTAAAATACGGATATCAATGGCATCCAATGCTACTGTAGAATTATTTTCTATGGAATTCATTTTTATTATTTAAAAAAGATTATTAATCTAAAATTAGATTCAAAAATAGCATATTGAACCAAAAAAACAACCTAATTATTTTATTATATTCTATAAATATAATTTTACATAGTTATTAAAGCTATTAAAAAATTATGAAAACTACTATTTTAGGATATCCAAGAATTGGAAGCCAACGCGAATTAAAAAAAGCATGTGAAGCCTTTTGGTCAGGTAAAACAGACCAAGATGCTTTGTTACAAACAGGAGCAGTTATAAAAAAACAAAACTGGCTGCAACAGCAAGCATTAGGTATTGATGTCATTCCATCTAACGATTTTTCTTATTACGACCAAGTACTGGATGCCTGCTTAACGTTTGGGTGCATTCCAAATCGATATAAAAACATTGACAAAAATAACGTTTTAGAGCTATACTTTGCCATGGCTCGCGGACTTCAAAAAGATGGTATTGATGTAACCGCCATGGAAATGACCAAATGGTTCGATACCAATTACCACTATATAGTTCCTGAATTTGAAAAAAACCAAACCTTTGAGTTCTTTTCTAAAAAAATAATCCACGAATTCCAAGAAGCTCTAGATTTGGGCATAAAAACAAAACCCGTATTAATTGGGCCTGTTACCTTTCTTCTGTTAGGAAAAGAAAAAGAATCCGGTTTCCACAGACTCGATTTGTTAGAAAAATTACTGCCTGTGTACTTTGAAATAATTTCAGAACTTACCAATTTAGGGGTTGAATACATTCAATTTGATGAACCTTGTTTAGCACTTAATTTATCGGATAAAGAGCGAGACGCCATAAAAACAACGTATGAAACAATCCATTCTAAATATCCTAAGTTAAAAATATATCTTGCCAATTATTTTGATTGTTATGGCGATAATTTAGATACTGTGCTACAATTACCTGTGGACACTTTACATTTAGATTTGGTACGATGCCCATCGCAATTAGATGATATTTTACAATCCAAACATTTCAACCCAAATACTAAATTATCTTTAGGACTTATTGACGGACGAAATATTTGGAAAAATGATTTTGAAACTTCTTTAAAAACCATTGAAAAAGCCTCAAAAAAAGTAGCTCCAGAAAACCTATGGATCTCTACTTCATGTTCATTATTACACGTGCCTTATGATTTAGATTTTGAAACCACATTAAAACCAGAAATAAAACAATGGCTGGCTTTTGCAAAACAAAAATTGGAAGAAGTTGTGACACTCAAAAATTTGTTATCTGACGAAAGCGATGCGTATTTAACTTTTTTTGAAGAAAACAAACTAGCGAATCTTACCAGAAAAAACTCCAATTTAATTCATAATAAAAGCGTTAAAGACCGCATTTTAAACTTAAAACCTTCAGACAGCCATAGAGAAAATAATTTCCCCATACGGCAAGCCAAACAAAAACAAGCACTTGCTTTACCATTATACCCAACCACAACCATTGGGTCGTTTCCTCAAACAAAAGAAGTAAGAAGTTGGCGCCTAAAACATAAAAAAGGCCTTTTATCACAAACATACTATGATTTGTTGATTGCCAACGAAATTGAAGCATCCATTCGTTTTCAAGAAGACATTGGTTTGGATGTATTAGTCCATGGCGAATTTGAACGTAATGACATGATTGAATATTTTGGCGAAAAACTCAATGGATTTGTTTTTAGCAGCTTTGGATGGGTACAAAGTTATGGCAGCCGTTGTGTAAAACCGCCTATTTTATTTGGCGATGTGTCCCGTGAAAACCCCATGACCGTAAAATGGTCAACCTATGCACAAGGATTAACCGATATTCCTGTAAAAGGTATGCTTACAGGACCTGTAACCATTTTACAATGGTCGTTTGTAAGAAACGACCAATCCAGAGAGACCACCTGCAATCAAATTGCTTTAGCCATAAGAGATGAAGTGGCAGATCTTGAAAAAAATGGCTTAAAAATAATTCAAATAGATGAACCCGCCATTAGAGAAGGTTTGCCTTTAAGAAAAGAAAACTGGCAAGCATATCTAGATTGGGCTGTTACAGCGTTTAGAATTTCAGCGAGTGGTGTAAAAGACGAAACCCAAATCCATTCCCATATGTGTTATTCTGAATTCAACAACATCATTTCAAGTATTGCCGCCATGGATGCCGATGTTATTACCATTGAAACATCACGTTCTGAAATGGAACTACTGGATGCTTTTGTTGATTTTAAATACCCTAATGAAATTGGACCAGGTGTTTATGATATCCATTCGCCACGAGTACCTTCATTAACTGAAATAGAGCAGTTGCTTCTAAAAGCAAAGAATGTATTGCCAAAAAATCATTTATGGGTAAATCCAGATTGCGGACTAAAAACCAGAGATTGGCCAGAAACAAAAGAAGCTTTAAAAACCCTTGTAAAAGCAGCTAAAAACCTAAGAAAAAGAGAATTAGAACTAATTTAATCAAAAACAAGTACAAATAAAAGCCTGAATATTAGTTTAAAACCAATTAGAATTCAGGCTTTTTGTTTTCTTTCGGCACCCTAAAAAGCAGTAAGATCCCCATTAAAAAGAACACAAACAGAAACAAGATAGCATGTCGCATACTGCCCGTTATTTGATCTATAGTGCCATAAATAATCATACCGATAACAATACCTATTTTTTCAGCAACATCATAAAAACTAAAATAAGACGTAGTATCGTCTGTTTCTGGTAAAAATTTTGAATACGTAGATCTTGCCAAAGATTGTATGCCTCCCATAACCAAACCCACAACACCTGCCGCAACATAAAACTGCATAGGCGTTTTCATAAAATAGGCATAAATACATACGGCCATCCAAATAAAATTAACCACAATAAGCGTTTTAATATTCCCAAATTTACCAGATGCTTTGGAAGTTAAAAATGCCCCTAGAATAGCAACCAATTGAATTACCAAAATACTTACTATCAATCCCGTTGTTTTATTGCCATCGCTACCCCATGCAATTTCTTCTTCGCCAAAATAAACCGCTACCAGCATAATGGTCTGAACCGCCATACTGAACACAAAAAAGGCATATAAATAACGTTTTAATCGTAAATTTTGCTTTAGCTGTTTCCATACCTGCAACAATTCCCTCAGACCATTTAAAACAATTGCCCGTGTTACTTTATGCCCAGAAGACGTGCCTTTTGGCAAATAGTAGAACGTATATTGACTGAATAAAATCCACCACAGACCAACTGTAATAAAAGAATATCGCATCATTTCTATTTTGGCTTCTCCAGCATCTTGGCTCATAACCATGACCAAATTCACTATAAGTAGTATAACACTACCAATATACCCCATAGAAAATCCTTTGGCACTAATGCTATCCTGTTGTTCTGGAAATGCAATGTCTGGCAAGTAGGAATTGTAAAAAACCAAACTCCCCCAATAACCAATCAAACCCATAAAGTAAAACAAAATACTAATATAAATATGCTCCAAACTAAACCAATACAAGCCTATACAACCTGTGCCACCCACATAGCAAAAAAACTTTAAAAAGTTTTTTTTGTTCCCAACATAATCTGCGATTCCAGAAAATATGGGCGATGTAAAAGCCACCACCAAAAAAGTAAAAGCGGTAACAAAAGTGATAAGCACGGTGCTTTTAAACTCAAATCCAAAAGCTTGAACTTTTTTTATTTCTGAAATGAATAATGCCGAATAAAATATAGGAAATATAGATGAAGCGATGGTTAAGGTATAAACTGAATTTGCCCAATCATAAAATGCCCAAGCATTCAATAATTTTTTACTTCCTTTTTCGAGTTGCCTCATATTATATAGTTAATTGTACATATGCTTTTTCTAGAAGAATGTTTTTTTCAGAATATGCTTTCCATAAAAAAAGCTGCTTTTATAAGCAGCTTCTAAAGTAAATAAATATTTTGAAATGTGGGTCAAGTAATTATTCCCTAAATGTTGTGACACCAAATTTTTTGGCTTCTTCTTTCGCTTTAGGTGCTAAAGCCGTAAGATTTGCAATTCTGGAATCATTGGATGGGTGCGTACTCATAAATTCTGGTGGTGCTTCTCCGCCACTATTGGCTTTCATACGCTTCCAAAGTTCTGCAGCTTCATCTGGGTTGTAACCAGCAACCGCCATAATGTACAATCCAATTTTATCAGCCTCCGTTTCATGGCTTCTGCTAAAAGGCAACATCAAACCTACTTGAGAACCTACACCATAATATTGATTAAAGGCATTTCGAGATTCTTCATCTTTAATGGCAATATTACCTGCCACAGCGCCAAACTGTTGGAGCATGCCAGCACTCATACGCTGTTGCCCATGATTTGCAAGAGCGTGAGCTACCTCATGCCCCATGATGGCGGCCAAACCCGTTTCATTTTTTGCTATGGGCAAAATACCTGTATAAACAACGATTTTTCCTCCTGGCATACACCAAGCATTGACCGTTTTATCATCAACCAAATTATATTCCCATTTATAATCGTTCAAATAACCTGCATATCCATTAGCATTCAACCAGCGTTCTGCTGCCACCGCTATACGTTGGCCAACTCTTGTGACCATTTCAGCATCTTTTGTGCCTTTCACAACTTTATTGTCCGTTAAAAATTGGTCGTATTGGGCAAAAGCCGTTGGAAACAACTGTGAATTTGGCACCAATGCCATAGTTTTTTTTCCTGTAAACGGATTTGTAGCACACGATACAGCAAGTAAAACTAATCCAAATACCCCTATAATTTTTTTAAGTTTCATCTTTAAAATTTAATTTTGGTTATAAAAATACAAAAACCGTACCTTTATATTTGGACACAGCACGGGTTTATTTGTCACATTCAAAGGTATTAAACTTTGAAAGTTTTTATTCATACTTTTTTTAATAAAATTTACATAATTTCCAGATATTAATGCGTTTTGTTATTTCCTGTGAATTTTTTCGACAAACCCAATAAAACATTTTATCATGAAAAAATTAGTATTAGCCACAACTCTATGTTTGTTTTTCAATTGTAACTCTTCTGCTCAAAAAAAATCGGATAAAAAAGCCGAAACATTTGAAGTTACCAAAACGGAAGCCCAATGGAAAGCCCAATTAACCGACAAAGAATTTAATGTTCTAAGAAAAGCTGACACAGAAATGGCCTTTTCAAGTCCATTGAACAAAAACTATCAAGAAGGCATTTATGTTTGTAAAGCCTGTAATACACCGTTGTTCAAAAGCGAAAACAAATTTGATTCTGGTACCGGATGGCCAAGTTTTGATAGAGAAATAAAAGGAAATGTAGCTTTTACAACCGATACCGATTTAGGCTATACAAGAACCGAAGAACATTGCGCGACTTGCGGCGGACATTTAGGCCACATGTTTAATGATGGGCCAAGAGAAACTACAGGCGAGCGTCATTGCATCAATGGGGTGGCGTTAAAATTTATACCAGCAGAATAATGTCAATATGGAAAGTTATCTAACAAGCATCATTAAGCAATTTGAGTATTATAAAAGTTTGGGCAACAAAACTTTCGAAACCCTAACTTTTGATGAATTGCAAAAAGAGTTTGCAGAAGATTCCAATTCAATCTCAATTATTGTAAAACATTTGGTTGGCAATATGCTGAGCAGGTGGACTCATTTTTTAATTGAAGATGGCGAAAAAGCATGGCGTAAACGTGATTTAGAATTTGAGTCCACTTATACTTCAAAAGAAGAACTGATTGTAAATTGGGACACAGGATGGAAATGTTTATTTGATGCTATTAAATCTTTGAATGAAAATGATTTAGAACACATCATTTATATTAGAAATCAAGGTCATACCGTAACCGAAGCCATTAATAGGCAATTGGCACATTACGCCTATCACGTTGGCCAAATCGTGTTTTTAGGAAAACTTTTAAAAGGAAAAGATTGGCAATCCTTATCCATTCCAAAAGGAAATTCAGCAACATACAATAAAGATAAATTCAGCAAAGAAAAAAGCAGAAAGCATTTTACGGATGATTTGTGAAAAAGCCACAGTCCAGATAGCTATCGGGAACAGTCCGTATTTCTGTTCAAAACTCAAACTTTATGTCTTTTCTTAAACGGCCGAATAATCAAACGTGCCTCTCTATCAAAACGCACATAATTATACACCCAATTGACAAAAACCACCATACGGTTCCTAAAACCAATCAAGAAAAAAAGGTGTACAAACATCCAAACATACCAAGCAAACACACCTTGGAATTTAAAACGTTTCATATCTACCACCGCTTTATTCCTGCCAATAGTGGCCATGGCGCCTTTGTCTTTATAAACAAACGGCTTCATGGGTTTTTCTTCAATCAATCGCAATATGTTTATTCCTAACTGTTCGCCTTGTTGAATGGCCGGTTGTGCCATCATGGGCAAACCAACAGGAAATTCTTCGGTAATCATACAAGCAATATCACCAACGGCAAAAATGTCTTTAAAACCAGTAACTTGATTGAACTCATTTACCAAAAGCCGTTCACCTTTAGTGAGCAATTCTTTAGCATTCAACCCTTTTATGGTTGCACCTTTTACCCCTGCCGCCCAGATGAGCGTGGCGGTTTCAAAAATTAAATCGGTATTGGTAGTCACGGTTTTTCCATCATAATCGGTCACCCGAACATTTTTCCAAACATTGACACCTAATTTTTCTAAAAAGTCCTCTGCTTTTTCTGATGCTTTGGCACTCATGCCTTTCAATATACAGTCACTAGATTGAATGATATGTATTTGCGCCATACGCGTATCCAAATCGGGGTAATCCTTGGGTAAAATACCTTTTTTTATTTCCGCCAAAGCACCTGCCAACTCCACACCTGTTGGGCCTCCACCTACAATCACAAAATTCATAAGGGTATTTCGTTCATTCAAATCTGAGGTCAGCAAGGCATCTTCAAAATTCTCTAAAATCAAACTACGTAAATTGAGCGACTGCGGTATGGTTTTCATGGCCATACTATGCTTTTCTATGGCTTTATTTCCAAAATAATTGGTAGTTGACCCCGAGGCAATGACCAAATAATCAAACTTCAATTCGCCAATATCTGTTACGACTTGATTATTTACCGTATCTATTTCATTGATATTTGCCAATCTAAAATGAAAATTCGGAAAATCCTTCAATATCTTTCTAATAGGATATGCAATGGAATCTGGCTCTAACCCGCCCGTAGACACTTGATATAAAAGTGGTTGGAATGTGTGGTAATTATTTTTGTCCATCAGCACCACTTGCACCTCTTGTTTTGATAATTTTTTTGCTAAAGAAACACCAGCAAAACCACCTCCAATAATGATGATTCGCGGATAACTTGTTCTAGGTATATTCATATAGTACAACTTGCAAAACAAAGATACTGATTAAAGATATAAATTTATAAGGCTCTAAATTCTTTATTAAGATTCGATTTTGTAAATTCGTAGCTTCAAAATAAAGTTTAAAAAATTACAAATGAGCAAATACGATATTATAGTTCTTGGAAGTGGACCAGGTGGTTATGTAACAGCTATCAGAGCATCACAATTAGGTTTTAAAACCGCTATTGTTGAAAAGGAAAATTTGGGTGGTGTGTGTTTAAATTGGGGCTGTATTCCTACTAAAGCGCTATTAAAATCTGCTCAAGTATTTGAATATCTTAAACATGCAGGAGATTACGGATTGACCGTGAAAGATTATGATAAAGATTTTGATGCTGTTGTAAAACGTAGCCGTGGTGTTGCCGATGGAATGAGCAAAGGCGTTCAGTTTTTAATGAAAAAAAATAAAATTGACGTTATTGAAGGTTTTGGAAAATTGAAACCTGGCAAAAAAGTAGAAGTTGATGGTACGGAATATAGCGCTGACAACATTATTATAGCAACAGGCGCACGCTCTCGTGAATTGCCGAGTTTGCCGCAAGATGGCAAAAAAGTGATTGGTTACAGAGAAGCCATGAGCCTAAAAGAACAGCCTAAAAAAATGATTGTGGTAGGGTCTGGCGCCATAGGTGTGGAGTTCGCCTATTTTTATAATTCTATGGGAACGGAAGTGACTATTGTAGAATTTTTACCGAATGTAGTGCCTGTAGAAGATGAAGATGTATCTAAACAATTAGAACGTTCTTTTACAAAATCTGGTATAAAAATCATGACTTCTGCTGAAGTCACTAAAGTCGATACAACAGGTAGCGGTGTAAAAGCCACGGTAAAAACCAGCAAAGACGAAGAAGTTCTTGAAGCCGATATTATTTTATCTGCTGTGGGTATTAAGACCAATATTGAAAACATAGGTTTGGAAGATGTAGGTATTGTGGTTGATAGGGATAAAATTTTAGTTGATAAACACTACCAAACCAATTTACCTGGCTATTATGCTATTGGCGATGTAACACCAGGGCAAGCCTTGGCACACGTAGCTTCTGCGGAAGGTATTTTGTGTGTTGAAAAACTGGCGGGACTTCATGTAGATGCTTTGGATTATGGAAACATTCCAGGCTGCACCTACTGCTCTCCTGAAATTGCAAGTGTTGGTTTAACTGAAAAACAGGCCAAAGAAAAAGGCTTGGATATAAAAGTTGGTAAATTCCCATTTTCTGCATCAGGTAAAGCAAGTGCTGGCGGAAATAAAGAAGGCTTTGTAAAAGTTATTTTTGATGCTAAATATGGCGAATGGTTAGGTTGCCACATGATTGGTGCTGGCGTAACCGATATGATAGCAGAAGCTGTTTTAGGTAGAAAACTGGAAACTACTGGCCATGAGGTTTTAAAAGCCGTACATCCACATCCAACGATGAGTGAAGCTGTCATGGAAGCAGTTGCCGCAGCTTATGATGAAGTGATTCATTTGTAGACTGCTCAGATTTTAAGACAATTAGATTGTTAGATATAAAAAAGTTCCGGAAATTCTGGAACTTTTTTATACTCAAAATTTAAGCTTCGCTCCTACTCTATAAATAACAAAATCACCCGCACTATTTGTGGTATTTGTAGGGTTCATAATATTTATTGTTGGTTTATTCATTAAATTATAATCGACTCTGGCATCAACAGAAAAATCTTCTGTGATATTATATTGATAACCGAACGTTGAAAACAAAGAAACACTACCTATACCTCCATCTATTTTCAAAACGTTTACATTCGGCCCAAAAAAAATACTATGTTTATTCCCTATTTTATATTTAATCAATAAAGGTAATTCTATATTGGTATAATTAATAAGATAATTATCATTACTTCTTTCCTGCATTTCCATTCTAAAAAACCAATTTTTATTCAAGTTATATTCCGAGAAATAATTTCTATAAAATCTTGGTTCATCTAAAATGTTTATGTCGTCTGTAATATTAAATGAATCCATTTCAATGCTCTTTTCTTGAGACAGTATTAAATTAGAAACCAATAAAGCAGAAATGAATAGTATTTTCATCATTCAGAAATGATTAGAATTATATTACAAATTTATGTTTCAATCCCGAAGATTTACCCAATCATATCATAAAAATCATTTAAAAGCATGTTAAAAAAGTCTCGAATTCCAAATAGCCATCGGGACTCTCCAAAAGGGAGGGGCTTTTATTAAAGCACAAGAAAATGCGATTCTTAAAAAATTTTAGGAATTGCATTTTTATTATCTAGTTAAAGATTAAAACCCTTTACCAACGGACGGGTTCGAGGCTATTGCTGTTAATTTATTTTCTATAATTTTTTTCGTTAAACTTGTCATTCCTGCCTTCGCAGGAATGACAAACATCTATTTCTTTATCCGAGTAAGATTTTTTTCCCTTTTGGGGAGGTTAGTTGGGGCTTAAAAACTCTGAATGGCCAACTCATAACTCTGCAAGCCAAAACCTAAAATAACACCTTTAGCATTAGGAGAAATATAAGATTGGTGCCTAAATGCTTCCCTGCCAAATGTGTTTGAAATATGCACTTCCACCACGGGGGTTTTTATGCCTTTTACCGCATCTCCAATACCAATGGACGTATGAGTATAAGCACCCGCATTTAAGATAATGCCATCATAACTGAAACCTACTTCGTGCATTTTATTGATAAGTTCGCCTTCCACATTAGATTGGTAATAATCAATATCCACATTAATATATTTGTCTTTTATGGTTTCTAAAAACTCCGTGAACGTTAAACTCCCGTAAATAGCAGGCTCTCTTTTACCCAACAAATTTAAGTTGGGACCGTTGATGATGATGATTTTTTTCATAATTCAAAAGTATTAAAAAAAAGGCATAAAAAAACCGAAGCTATCAACTTCGGTTTTAAAATATTTTAGTTTCTATTTAATTAGAAATGTAATGCAAAGCCTATGCGTGCTTCAAAAATACCTTCATCGGTAACATCTTCATTTAAAGATAAGCTATACCTTAAACCAGGTTCAATACTTACATTTTTACCTAAAAAGAAAGCGTAACCTCCTTGCAACCCTAGCCATAATGGATTATCACTGAACACGTCACTACTTGCTCCGTTGACATCAATTTGTACGGGTATTTGACTAATAATATAGTATTTAGCACCTATTTTGTATGAGAAAAGAGATTCTCCGTCATAATCAGTATAACCTAAACCTGCTTTAATAGCCAAATCATCCATTACAAAATAGCCTCCTTCTGTTCCTACCGACCAAATAGTCATTCCATCAATAGACATTAACCCAAAACCGGTATTAGCAGAGTGTTGTAAAAAGCCCACCTCACCTGCACCACCAGAAAAACCTGTATTAGCTTCTATTAACCATTTTCCCTTTGCGGTTTGTCCGCCGTTGTTCTCATCTTGAGCATTTACACTCGTTAATCCGAAAGCTGCAATTGCAGCACATAATAATAATTTTTTCATAATAAAGATTTGGTTTAATTTATTGTCAATAAAAGCGCAAACATAGTATGAAGATTTTTATGAAACAAGAAAAAACAATGAATTTTGATTTTTTTTCTTACGCATTTCGATGTATGGTTTTTACAAAAAAAAGAGGGGCTTAAAGCCCCTCTTTTAAAAATTATATTAGTTTTTTATAATCCAAATTCAATACCTATGTTCAAAGAACTAATTGTAAATCCATTAATACTTATTCCTTTGTAAGCTAAAACAATATCTAAAGATTCACTAACACCATACTGTACTCTTGGAGCATAGTAAAACCCGCTATCAAGACCTGAAGGATTAATACCTATGGCATAACCTAAATCTGCACCAATAGCAAACTCTTCTGAAACATTAAAACGTCCAGCAGCAGCGATAGGCAAAAAGCCTAATGCATCAGCACCATCCTTTCCTAAAAAAGTAGAATACCCTGCTGATAAACCTGCTTTGAATTCTTCTGACACTTCCCATAGATAATTTGCTCCAACTCCAATGTTCAAACTAGAGCCATCTTTAATATCACCCATGGGTAATCCCAAATCTACTCCTAATTTAAATTCTTGAGCACTCATACTGCTCATTGTGAATACTGCAATAGCAGCACTTAATAATAATTTTCGAACCTATCCCTATAACGGATAATTTTATCTATTAAGTTATTG
>TARA_R110002049_G_scaffold17289_8_pt1 | contig 23316 bp, 11 predicted proteins | sample TARA_R110002049 | Tara Oceans TARA_R110002049 (sample SAMEA4396941) | marine metagenome | biome: Polar Biome; feature: [SRF] surface water layer (ENVO:00010504); material: water (ENVO:00002006), including particulate matter (ENVO:01000060) such as... | depth 5 m
CTTAAGCCGTTTTCTTTTTCCAAAACGGCTTGTGTCCAAGACTTTTTTACGATGCGCTTTGGTCGAAATGTAATGGAGGGCAATGGGCGGAGATTCGCATTAAGCCGCTAATAAAATAAATTGACAATTTTCATGCACTAAACATTGAACTCTTATAATGTTAACAATAATTAGCTTAATGTCGACTGGGAGTAAAACTGCCCCCATAAATCATTCTCTTCTAGACTAATTTAATTTTGAAACAAATGGGCCTGGACAATATTCTCTACTGATAAGAAATTGTTCAATAACAAGTTTTAAATTTCATTTTAAATAAATATCTATCTACCTCTTATTGTTCCCTACATTAGTTAAAGTTTCAAGTACCTCCGAAACAAGCTTAAACTCCTCATCTACAAATTTGGTATCATAGGCATGTACCTTTTCATTCGAACTAAGTATAGCGTTCTTTACAGCTTCGTGATCACCATCCTTGTATCGGGCAACTGCCCATTCCAAATATTTGTTATCCCCAAGTTCTTTGGATATCTTTTGTAATAATTGTTGGATTTCATCTTTCCTTTTATACTTCTCAAGTACTATTAACTGGTAGTACAATTTTGAGCTTTCATTTAGGTAATCCGGAGTTTGATGTGACATAATCCTTTCAAAATACTTTTCAGCCTCTTCCGGCTCTCCTTTCTTCTTATAGGCCAGGGCCAAAAGATAATTATCCAGTCGCTCGTCCACATCGTAATGTTTCCCGACCCCCAGGTTTTTAGGCCATAATTTAGCTTTCTTAGCGTAAAGAATAGCCTCATCGTAGTCATTGGCCATCAAAGCCTGCATTGCTAAGCGCACACAGGTCTCATGGTAGACCGTCCTCCCCTCCGTCGCCCCTTCAAAAGGCAGTACATTAAAGTTTTCAAGAAAATGAAGGGCCGCCTTATACTCCTTTAATTCTAAAAGAATTTTTGCATAACGCATTCCCAATACCGCCTTCTCGGGATATATGGACAAGGCCTTTTTTGTCAGTTTTTTAGCGTCCTTCCATTGATCTGCTTCCATGTAACGTTCTATCCATGCAAGCTGCACCCGCCAATTTTCCTTTTCTAAATCAACTGCATGTTCTAGGGCTTCAAGTCTAGTAGACGCACTATCAGTGTACAATTTGATCTTTGCCAAATAAAAAGGAACATAATCTGGTTCATTGCCACATTCCATAAGCAGTTTCTTGGCCACTTCTATATTCCCCTTGCTCCATTGCTGTAATGCCAGGTAATACTTTAATTTCCAATGACTGTCTTTCTTTAAGAAGCTCCTTAATACCTTACCGGTCTCAGTTCTATGGGGAAATACCAAATCCGCATCCATAGCTAGCACCTCTTCCAATAGGTTTTGCTGATCTTCGCTGGCCAAATGGGCAATGAACAAGGCTACAATTGGATGTTGGGGCGACATTTTAAGTATTTGTAATGCATCCTTATGTGCCCCATAGGACATATATTGCAATGCTACCTCTAAATAGGATTCATATGGCAGTTCGTTGGTGATCTTTGCCTGAACTTCTTTCTTGGTCAAAGCTCCCAAAAAGTAATTTTCGAAAGCATGGAATAAATTGGTGGCATCGTTCTCATAGATCTTGGCCAGTACTCTTCTCCCACCTTCTTCATTGTCCATTTTCCGGAACAATATGGCCCGAAGTTCCAATGCGGAAATGGTATTGGCATTATAGGTTAACGCCTTTTGCGTATATTCCAGCGCTTTGGCATGTTGCCCTTCTTTCAATAAAAGTTTTGCCAATTCTGTATAGGAGGCCGTTCTCAATGCTACTGATTGTGTGGCGATGGAAAATCCGCTTTTGGCATCTGCATGGTTGCCCAAAGATATATTGGCAAGTCCGTATAGGTAATTCGCCAAACCGTCATAGGTATCTACTGCCAAGGCCTTTTTGGAGAATTCCAATGCCATTGGCCAATCTTCCGATCGGTAGTAACTCAATCCCAATCTGCTCAAGGTAGGGACATGGGTAGCTTCTTTTTCATAGCTTTTCAAATAAGTTTCATGGGCTTCGGCATACCTCCGTTGTTTTTCCAGTTCCAATCCCTTTACATACAGTCCATAGGCAGATTCCCAATCGAATGCTGTTTCCGATTTATACGGACGATCTAGAAGAGCCAAAGCTTCATCGGAATTGTAGGTCAATAGATTATTTCCCAGAACCACTTGGATTTCCTGATCCTCTTCAATGGTCAAGGTCTCTGAATAAAGGTCTAGCGTGCTTAGCTGCAGATCCCTTTTAAAATGCGCTTTAGCTCCTGTACGGACTTCCATATAAGTGTCCAAGGGCTGAAGGGCACTTAAGCGAATTTCAACACTTGTTCCCTTTCTCATCACATTAAGCACCCCATATTCAGAGGCTGCCACCATCCCTTTGATCCCTTTAAGGGGAAACCATAGTTCCTTGGCTATATCCACATCATAGGGAATAAATTCGCTATGCTTGAATGGTGTAAAGGTGCTGCTGTTGGCGGCTTGGTTAAAGAGTTTTCCAGACTGATATTCTATATATTGTCCATTGGAATCGGTCAGCAGGTCTTCCCATATCATCCCTTGATCGGACAATCCCCATATCCAAATCTTCTTACCGGGCTTCTCCTCATAATTGGCATAATGCCCGAACCCAAAATCATCTTCGTGCCAGTAACCACCAAAATAGTCCGCATAATTATCTATTATATGGTACGACTTGTAGATTCCAAAATCGTTGTTTTCATATTTTGAAATATCCCTGCCAGAATCTAGGGGCCAATCCCCCAATTCTCCTCCATGACCTATCCTTTTGTTACCGGGGTAGATAAACTCCAGATTACCATCTGCTTTGGCCGCGGCATTCATCCAATGGTAATACGTTACCGGAACCTCGCTGGTGTTTGCCCATGTGGCGGTGGTTTCAAAATAGGCCCTGTCCGGGTGCAGTTTTATTTCCACGTTCCATTTGGTCCTGGAGGGCAGGTCCAGTGCACCGACCACACAGGATACACTTCCATCAGGATATTCCTTTAACGCGTAATCCACGGGGGTGGCACAGGTGGGGATATGTCCGATATCCCCAAAATTGTATTCCAATCCACCAGAGGTCCATGCTCCACGCATAGCTACATCCCTGAATTTTACTACCTCGTTAAAATACATGAATTCCTTTCCAGTGGATTTTTCTATGGCTCCCCATATCTTCCCCCCTACTTCCGGGGATACATAGACTTTGATATGGTCATTCTCCAACACCACCATTTTCCAATCACGATACTCCCCTTGGTCCGTATAACCGTCAAAACGAAAATAGGGATAGATACGGTTAATATTGGCCACAGGATCGGGGTCTCCAAACATATAGGTTTTCATGTTCATATTTTCTTCCCGAACAGTTGCTTTTTGGGAATATAAGGCCTGCATTATAAAAAGTATAAAAAAAAGTAAATTCAAAAATTTCATGTTATTGTGATAGTTAACTCCTTATAAATGTCAATTTATGTAGCGCTATTACACGCTCTTTGTGACTTTGTTATTTCACTTACATTTAATAATACTCTGGAGACCATAGAAATCGAATAAGATATTCTGAATACACTCATTTAGAACATCCAAATGTCATTAATATTTACCCAGACTGCCATCCAGGTTTAAAACCTTCCCAGCATTCAAATCAAAACGAATTACCTCCTTATGATAGCGAATTTTAACAGTTTGATCATGATCAGATTTTAACACTAGCTTGTTTAGTTTGCCATGCGACCATTCAATATCCACTTCTATTCCCCCACGAGCTTTCAAGCCAGAAATCTTTCCTGTGGGCCATGCTTTTGGGACTGCAGGTAAAATGTGAATTTCTCCTGAATGCGATTGTACAAGCATTTCAGCCATTCCTGCCGTAGCCCCCATATTCCCGTCTAACTGAAAAGGAGGATGTGTAGAAAATAGATTATTATATACACCTCCGCCATCTACCATATTTACACCATCAACCTGGGTTAGCTGCATGGCTCTATTGAGCAGTTTGTAGGAACGATCGCCATCTAACAAGCGTGCCCAAAAATTGATCTTCCAACCAATGGACCATCCTGTACCGTCATCTCCTCTGGCATTTAGGGATACTCTGGCAGCATCAACCAAATCCGGTGTTCTAACTGTGTTCACTTGAGTTCCCGGATATAAAGCGTACAGATGGGACACATGGCGATGTTTATTTGTAGGGTTATCAACGTCTTCCTTCCATTCTTGTAATTGCCCCCATTTTCCAATTTTTAATGGTAATAGCTTTGATTTTGCGGCAGCCAACTTTTCTTTAAATCGGTTGTCCACTCCTAGCTCTTCACAAGCCTTGATTGAGTTAGTGAAAATATCCCAAGCAATCTCGATGTCCATATAGGCCCCAGTGGAAATCCCACCATGTTCCGGAGAATATGAAGGAGAGGAAACCAAAAACCCGTCTTTATCTTTCGTAAGGTAATCCAACCAAAATTGGGCCGCCTCCTTCATTATAGGATAACCTTTAACTTTAAGATAATTACGGTCTCCCGAAAACTCGTAATGTTCCCACACATGTCGGCCATACCAAGCTGCACCACCCGGAAAAAACCCCCAAGGAAATCCCCATCCTGGAGCGGTATAGCCAAATGGATTGTTCATGGTATTGACTATCCATCCATCAGCATTAAAAAAATCTTTAGCCGATTTACGGCCTGGAGGCCTTAGCCTATCTATGTATTCTATAAGTGGTTCATGGCATTCGGATAAATTGGTGACCTCCGCGGGCCAATAGATCATTTGTATGTTGATATTGGCGTGGTAATCACTGGCCCAAGGAGGGTTTCCCATATTGTTCCACTTTCCTTGTAAATTAGCAGGCATGGTCCCGGGACGGGAACTACTGATAAGCAAGTATCTCCCGTATTGAAAGTACAAACTTTCCAAGGTGTGATCCTCTTCCCCATTTGCGTACAGCCTCAGCCTTTCATCTGTGGGTAAATTATCTTTATCCGCACCATCTAAAGTGAAATTTACTCGCGAAAATAAATTGGAATAATCCGTTATATGTTCCGACAAAAGCACGTCGTACCCCTTACTTAAAACTATCTCAATTGTTTTTTTGTTCAACTCCTTATACTTTCTACCCGAATAATGTGGATATTCATTTATATAATCGGTAGAAGCGGTTAGGTACAATGTGAGGGTATTGGCAGCTTTCACAGTCAATTTCCCATCAATAAAAGGAAGGATTTTTCCATCAGATTCTACAACTAGCCTACTTTCAAATCCCATCCCATTGTTTTCAAGATACCCAGACATTATAAGCTGTCCGCCTTTGAACGCCATGTCCACATTTTTATGTTCGGTTGTTTGTCTAAGGACGTAGTCAATCCCTTCTGGCTTATCATTGTGAAAACGGAAAACCAATGTTCTACTGGGGTAATTAGCAAAGTATTCCCGTTTATGATGAACACCATCATTCATATATTCAACGCTGGCAACCCCTTTATCAATATTAAGTTCCCTACGGTAGTTACTTACTGTTCCTGATGATTCAGGTCGTACATAAAGATCTCCAAATGGTTGATACGCCCCATAACCTTCCCATTCACTATTTCCTTTATCTGCTTTGATTACACCCGTGAGTTCCCTGTTCGCAAGTTGGTGCGCCTCTTCGTATTTTCCCACGTCGAGCAGTCTTCTAACCTCGGGTAAGTGCTTATGGGCACCTTCCTTGTTTCCACCATTATATTCGTTCCACTCCCCCTTTCCCCCAGTCCAAAGGGTCTCTTCATTAAATTGGATATGTTCCTCTTCTACTCCTCCAAAAAGCATGGCCCCCAAGTACCCATTACCAATAGGCAAGGCTTCCTTCATCCAGGAATTGGCCGGTTGTTTATACCATAGTTTCTGATCTTTCGATTCCTGCCCAAATGAAAATACGGCATTTAGGAAAATAGCAAATATGGATAGAAGAAAAGTACATGTCGTTCTTTTTAAATTGCTGAATATCATATTAATTTACAGTTAATTATATTGACCTATGGCGGTTATTTTTTTATAAGAGTTATATTATCGTCAACTTCTGTTTCAAAAGTCAAGATATTTCCTTCTTTTTGATGTTTAGCAGAACTTTCAAAGCTATCCGTAAAGGGGTTTTGAACTTTTAGGGTACCACCTTTTAGGGATTTGATCTCTACTTTTTGAACCTCACCTGATTTCATTTGTGCTGAGACCAAAAAAGCGCCTTCAGTTCTTAGTTGATCAAATCCCACATTTTTCCAGTTTTCGGGAATGGCCGGAAAGATCTTTACCACACTGGTATGACTTTGAATTAGCATTTCTTGTATACCGGCTGCGAAGGCGAAATTCCCTTCTAACGTAAAAGGCCTATAGGTAAAATTGGATTTTCCAGTTCCCGATTGATCTCCATTTACATGAAAACTATTTGGAAGTACGAACGAAGTAGCAAAATCCTTAAGAGCCTCGGCCGCTCCTTCTCCGTCCAGAGCCCTTGCCTTAATATTCCCCAACCAACTAAAAGAGTACCCTGTCCATTGACTACTACCTATAGCCTCTAAATTTTCAATGGTTTTCTGAATTATCTCCATATCTTCCTCCCCATTGGAAGGGTCTATTAATCCAAGTGGATGAATGGCCATTAAATGTGAAAAGTGACGGTGTGATTCCTGATAAGGTAAATTAGGTGAGAACATAAGTCCGCTATCATCCACAGCATAATCCGGCCATGCTTTCAAATCGTTCTTCCATTTTAGGGCTTCTTCCTTAAGGCCTAGCTCCAATGCAAGTTCTGCCGCGTGCAAATACGTCCATCTGACAAGTGACAGATCAAAATTGGTCATTTCTCCAAACCAAGCTTCACGCGAATTGTTATGGATTTCCGGGCTTGAGCTCAAAGGGAGCTTTCTTTTGCCATCATCGCCTAAAACGGACAGTTCATTGAAATGTACTGCCACCTCCTTGATCCAGGGATAAGCTTCCTCTTTCAGAAAATCACGATCCATACTATAGCGCCAATGCCAATATAAATGCTGACCCAGCCATGCCCCTACCGTTGGACCAAAAGAATATTGTATCCATCCTCCCATTGGTTCCCCTGTCAATGTTGTAACCCCAGGCACATTGAGACCATTTGTACCGTAAAATTGTCTGGTAAATTTCTTAAACGTAGGTTTATACTCAATTAGCCAATCTATAAAACCCTGTTCCAAATCCAAATGATTTCCAGAATAGGTAGGCCAATAACTAAGCTGTGTATTTAAGTCATGATGAAAGTCCCCTTTCCATGGTGGAAGTTTTCCATTATCGGCAGTCCAAACACTCTGTAAGGATATTGGCGCAGCCCCTTGTCGGGCGGCAGATCCCAATTTGTACATTTCCATGTACCACTGATTCTGTAATATGGTATCGGGAATAGAAACACTAGATCGATTCCAAAATCTATACCACCATGATAAATGTGTCTCCATTGTATCTCCAAAATCCTTTAAAAAGGAATCCTCTACTATTTCTGTTGCTGGTGTTACAGTTTCATCATTTGTTTTTCGGGAACTAATACTCCAACTTCCCACAAGAGAGTCCAATCTGTTCTCCCATTTCATATACACTTGAAATTTAAACTCGTCCCACCCTGTTTGATCATAGGTTATGGAATTGTCTTTATATAAAACCGTTCCTTCCTTATACCCCAATCTCCTGAGGTCTTGACCACTAACGGGATCGACCTCTGTGGATTCCTTAGCATCGAAATATGGAGGAGGCACAATAGTTGGGTGAATAGGTGTTTCTAAATTTTCAAATTGATACCAACCTATGGGTTCTGTGGCATGCACAAAAGTTTTTAGAATTGTTCCATTTTTCCATTCAACAGTACAAGTAGCAGTTGCTAGGTTAAGCTTAACATTCTTAATTTCCCCAAGCGCGCTGATATCAAACTCTATTGCCCCACCTGGTATCTTGGACGGCGCAGGTGAGTTATCATAAGGGACATCATATTTATCTTGAACATTTTTATAGGTTTCGTTTTTCCATTGATCATGCACCCACTTAAAGTCGAAATCCAGAAAATTCAAATTTTCCATGGGACGCAGATCCCAAAGGTCCGAGCGATCAAGTGAAAATCTAAGCTTTCCATCATTTTGCCATACCAATGCTCCCAGAATGGCGTTTCCCAATGGTATTCCTTCATCCCAAGTAGTTGCCAACCCATCAAACTCCAGCTCGTAATCGGGAAGTCTGTCGGGCTTAGCAGTTCTTTGCCGGTCTTCGGTACAGGAAGTTAATAAGGCCAAAGTCAATAGGCAATTTATAATTGTATTTAATGTCATCTTTCTAAGCATCTCTTAGTTTTACTATTCAACAATAAATAGCCAGCCTTTGGTTGGCTCGATTGGAAATTCTTCATCTATTGAAAATGTTTTTTCGGGTTGGAAATCCTCAATTTTAGGAGCGATAATTCGAACCTTACCTTTATCTAACCCTACAGCTTGCCAATCTATATTCAACTTTACATCTACGGTTTCTTTTGCCCAACTTGCCACCGATATTAAAACCTTACCATCTTTTATATAAGCTGTGGCTTTTACATCGGGATTGGTGGTGCTTACCACAGTATTTTTCTCCCAATAACCTATCATCTTGGCATCGGCAATCCCAAATCGGTCCCACACCTTCCAAATATTTCGAGGGTCGCAGGATACACCCTCTGTGAACCATGGATATCGAACTGTCATGCCATAGACCATACCGCGCCATGGGTTGCCACCTGCGTGCAGCATATCGCCCATGTGCCCGAAAGGGATACCGGATACTTCCACTAGCCAATTTTCAGGGGGCATTGCATCATAATGAAATGATTCCCCGAACCACAATTTATCTAAATATGGAAAAAACTCTGCATATTGGTTGGCCGGGCCTTTAGAAAATCCAGTATTGGAATGAAGATCGATCATAGACCCGGGCTTCTCCCTGTCCAAGATTTTGCGCATCCGTTTTAAGATTCGTCTATCGTAAGTAACATCATCCAGATATAAACCGTCTATATCCATATTTTGCAACAACCAAGAAAGACCTTCCAAATAATAATTATACCAACGTGAATCCCCTGGAGCATTTATTATTGACGCATCAATACCATTTTCTAATGGAGAATACCATTGTGTATTATAATCGGTGACCAAATGCTCTTGCAACCAAGGGTATCCACCCCCTTTTCCAGTTCCAAGAATTTCGTTGCCCAAACTTCTCAACGCCCATATTTCAGTGGCGTGGTTGGACAATTCCCTTATGGTATAATAAATCTTCACCTTAAGGTCCTTCTCATGCATTTCATCTACAAAACCGCGCATTTCCTTAGTGTTGATAAAAGGATAATTGATGAAGGGATTGTATTTATTGGCATGATGGACATTGATGATTTTCACCCCATCCGTTATCTCTTCCTCTTTTGGTTTGGGAGCCAAACCGTTATGGTAATATCTATTTGTAAACTGTGCCTTTCTGTCTACTTCCTTGACGGGTGTAATCAAAAAAGATAGTTCAAAAACCAATTCCTCTCCTTTCGTAAATGTCCGTTTTCCCGAAAATACCGTTGCAATGGTTTCTTCTTCTTTTTTCTCTATAGAGAATCCACCCTTACCATCATTATTCCAACTTTTGGCGGGTTCTGGCTTATAAAGATTTAATAATGGACCATGGTACTCCCCTCCACGTAGCTCAACATGCAAACCTCCATAGGTGTTTCCTACCCAAAAACTATCTTGGGGGCCACTCCATTTCGCTTGGTGTTGCCTAGGGACTTTTGTTCCCGGTAATCCCATACCCATCATATACTCCGCTACAGAGGACTGAAAGGGTATCTGTAATTTAATGTCTTCTAGGTTAACATCCGATTGGGCAAGTAATTTTATCTTATAATTAATATGCCCATCAAATTCTAAAGTGGATTCTGTTTGAATATCAAAATGCTGGGTATTCGATGAATATTTATTTACCGCTACTCCCGATTTGCTGATTTTGGATAATCGCTTTTCATTCTTAATATGCTCCCCATCCAAAACAAACTTAATAGGACCGGCTAATATTTCCGTGTCCCAAGCCTTTATGGAGGTCGGTAGCCCACTGTCACCGTATTCGATATTTTTACCCAAGAGCTTCACGGTATTGTCTTTCATATCCGTGCCAATGGGTGTATATGAAACAGTAGGCTCATCATCGATCCCAATGGTAGAATTTAACCAGCGTAACCTAGAGTGTCTCCATGGTTCATCATCACCACGATTAGCAATTATTTCATCATCTATATTTAATTCAACAGTGATGATTTGGTCAATTTGACCATCGGCTTTTACCGTTATATTCGCGGTATAGCGACCCGCCTTGGTATCTTTTGGAATATCTACCCCAACCCATAATGGCTGTACCTTTCCCTTAGCTACATCAACTTTCTTTGTAAAGGCGTTTCCATAAGGATCTACGCCATCGGTATTAAAACAAGTAAAAACACTTTCCGACAACAGGTTTCCACTAGACGATTTCAGGCTAGAGAATTCCAATTCAATATTATTCACCGCCTTTTTGGCAGCATAGACACCTATCTGAAAAGTATAGTATTCATGCCTTTTAGCACTTCCTTCAAAATGGTGTCCAATTCCATTCTTTATCCATTTCAAAGGCAGGTTATCCCGCATTTTGATTGGATTTTTTCTATCCTCACCAATAACAATGTAATCTGATTCTGCTTTACTAACAAATCGTTCTAATTCTTCTTGAGTCGCTACAACCTCCATGGGGTAGAAGGAATCAAATTCCGTTCTCGCCTGTAATTCTAAACAAGTGGCTTTAGGCAACCTGCGCAGTATTCTTTCATTACCAAGCCTATTATCTGCGACCCACTGGGGATCAGGTGATTTTTCCTGATCCAGGTATCCGTACCTATAATACCCCCATTCCAGATCTGGTTTAAAAGGCAGGTAATAAAAGTAGTAATCCCCCTTTTCTGCTGGGCCAAATACCAAGTCACATTTTTCGTTATTAACTTCTAATCGATGAATATTTTCAATGGTATCCCCTGTTTTGGCATTGACTATGACAAACCTTCGCTTCTCGATTGATTCGTCATGGCGCCTCCAATTAAATTTCAGTTTAACAGCTTCCGCTTTCTTGGGCACTTCGAATATGGCTCTATGATTTCCCAGGCCTGCCTCCCATGGGATTTCGGCAATGCTATATTTTACTTCGGACTGTGAGTAGCCTAAAAAACAAAAAACATTAACTAGGATAATAAATATTAATTGCCCGGAATGTATAGGAATAAAACTCTTTATATTTTTCATTTATTAAGATTAGTATTTGAAATTTCATTTAGATTCAATAGAGCATTTGAGGATTCATTGCTTAACTTTCCTTTCCCCTGTATGATCTACCCCCTTAGAACGTTCCAAGGCTATCATCGCCGTTGGCCGGAAATTCGTGATAATGGCACGCCTGTTATCGTCCGTAGAATTACCCCTGCTGTAATGCAACGTACCACCTTGGTGAAAAACACATGATCCAGGAGTCAATTCTATACACATGGAATTTTCCTCGCTCCCCTCGCATTTAAGAGCCCCTTTGTTGCCAGTCTGCTCATGTTGCAACAATTCGGAGAGGTGAGATTTTGGGGTGTACCACATACAGCCGTTCTCCTTATAGGCATGATCAATGGCCACCCAGCAGCTTGCTGCGCGATTATCGGGCATATCGATCCAATAGGCTGCATCTTGATGCCATGGGGTTATAGTATTGGTATTTGGGGCTTTATTGATTAGCATATCAAAGTCCAGTGCTATATCATCGCCCATCAGTTCTTGGGCCATTTTTAAGGTCTTAATATGCAGTACCTTTTCCAAAAGTTCCGGAACCAACTTACTGGGAACCATAATTTGCGTGATGTTTTCCTTAGTAGTATCATCTGATCCCGATAGATCGGACCGGTAATTAGAGGCATCGATTCTATTGTCCAAAAATGAATTATAGAGGTTAATATAGTAAGTTACCTCTGCCTCATTCAATAAATTTTCAATGACCAGATATCCCTCGTCCTCGAAAAAAGTTTTTTGCTGTGTAGATAATAATTTCATAATCGCTTTTATTTGTTACTATAAACAATATTCCTGCCTGGCAATTGCCGATACCACTGTTGTTTTATTCTTCAAGAATTAAAATCACTTTCCCTTTTGCTTGTGATTCACCCTGATTTCCATCTATTGTTACTTTCAGGGATGCACCGTTATTTGCTCTAACTCCTTCTGGCATCTCCAGGGAATATATACCGGTAGAATTCGCTTTATTCAGAAGACTTTCATGTGAGCTTTTATATATCGGCTTACCATCGGCAATCAACGTTACCTCTTTTATATTCACAGCCGACTTCCCACTGGTATAAATGAATTTAATTTCTTTAATTTTAGGCAAATGCACTCTTTTAATGGGCCATTCCATGGAATTATCCCTTGAAGACCAGTCACCCACAACAATATCATCTTCTTTCACTATTATGGGAATAGGTCGTTCAATAGCTTGTTTCACCAACTGTCTAGCCGTTTCCAATGGATCTTCAAAAGGATCTATTTTACTAACCCCTTTTTTCTTTACCCAAGCATCTTCAAACGCTCTATTATCATATGTTTCGTTTAATCGTAAACTTTCCAATTTACCTGCCATTCTTTCACGATAATAATCACGGATAAGACCTCCCCACATTCTAGCGGCATAATCATTAACACCTAATTTTAATTTAGGTGGACCCCATACCGTCAGTATTCTTCTTGCATCCTCCTCATACTTGTCCTGCTGCTTTGTATCCTTACTTGTTGCTCTGGCAAAGTCGATCCACCTTTGTAAATTTAATGTCGGATGGTTTTCTAACAATCTATCCGCATCAGTTAGTAATTGTAAGGCCCATTCACCAGCCATATCCCGAGTTTCAAAGTCTAAATTTTGATGCGCATTATATGCATAACCAAACCAGTCTTCAGCCTTATGGCATAAAACAGTTGCTGAAAACTCAAGAGCATCGGCTTTATAAAGTTCGGAATCCTTCAATTCGTCCGAACAGGAAAGGAATTTTTCTATAGCATCAAAAATACGGGCATCTTTGTTTATGGTACCTATAGACCACGAGCCACTATCTCCTTGAAACCCAAAGCGCGGATGATCCGTCATAGTTCCGTAACTGGTTTTTCTAAGTAGCTGCCATGCTTCTGCCATTGCTGTCGGACAGGCTCCGTAGCGGGCCTTGGAATAATCATTATACCATTTATCCAAATCGATGGCCTCTGTTGTCCATGCCATATCGGACACTAGTTCGAAGGTAACTTCGTTATTTTCGATACCCTCAGGGGCAAAACCGTAACCGGAATTACTCTTATTATATGGGGATCTTAAAAGTTCAATTGGGTTTGTGGCATAATAATCATGAACACCTGTATGGCCGGTTTTGCCACCACTATTTAGCATAAAACCATAAACCCAAGGTTTGTTATTATATCCTTCGAATACTTCATAGTTAAAACCGTTTTTATAAGCTATACCGTTATACTCATAAGCATAATCGAGAATCATCAATTTGTCATCAGGAATTTTACTGAAAAGTGCATTGGCTGTTTCCTTGTTCCAGATATTTCTTTGGTATGTGAACATCCATCCCTGTACTACCCAAACGGCATCCGTGTTTCCTGATTTAAGTGACTCATAGATAGAACTTCCATAATCAGCTAAAAGTTCGGTTACCGGTCTATCCGTTTTTGGAAGGTCCATTTCATTGAAACTGTCGGCTAGATAGTATTTGCCTTTTCCAAATTCACTTTCCCACTCCTCTATAAAAAGCTTTCCTATCTTTTCAAATAAGGGTGTTTTCGGACTAATGAGGTAAGCTTTATACTTTTCCGGAAAACCACCCCAACTTACTGGTAAAAGCTCATTTTCGGAATATAGTCTACTAATACCCTTAGGCACAAAACCAGCAAAGGCAGGCAGGATAGGATTCATGGAAAGTTCTTTCATCCTATTTAATATTTTGTGCTGAAGTGCTATTTGACCATTACGCCATTCTTCCGTCAACAATTCACCACCAAGACCATTTATATTTCCCATACGTTGCCATGGCAATAGTGATGGAGCCGTATAAAACTCATTAATTTCGTCCTGTGTTAACCCTAATTTTTTCCATACGCGTGTAGCGATTGCTTCATTGGCTACCAACGCCAAAGGGAAGTTCATTCCTCGTAAGGCCATCCAATCAATTTCCTTTTCCCACCTTTCCCAATTCCAGTACGGCGTAGTATAACCGAAAGCACAAACATTCATATAATATCTATTCTTGTATGGAGAAGTATTTGTCCTTTCTATTTCAGGCAATTCCGCAGGAATATTTATATTTTCGCCAGACCAACTTATCATGGAATTGGTGGCATATTTCAAGTAATCATAAGCTCCTCTGGTCAATGCTGTAGGTGCATTGGCACTTACTATAACCTTATTGTTTTCCACTTGTACAACATAGGTATCCAAGGTGTCGTTCTCTGTGTAATTAAAGATAAACTTTGAAGCTTCTTCCTTTCCTAAAACTCTATTAAGTACATCTTGGGCCGCCGATTCTTCAGGACTTTGGCAACTATTTAAGTTACAAGAACCTATCATAAGAAGAATCGAAATAATATATAATCTTAACATCTAGATAATCATTTAAATTTTAGCTATTGAGTGTTTGGTAAATGTAACAGCAGTGCCCAAGAATTTCCTTACGTACAAAATTGTTAATTTCCCACTGGTTCCGCATTGGTGATTTAGTATTGGGATAATACAACGAATATGGATGAGGGCCGTATTCAGGTACAATGGTCATATATTCACGTTCAGTCGCTATGGCATTTTTCAACATGTCCCCCCACCATTTTAGGAACAAATCCAGTTCATTTTTATTATTTTCATCCCTTGGATCGATTACTTGCGGAGTTTGCGCGGAACCTACCCGAGCATGGATATGGTAGGTATGCTTAATTGCCTTTTGGATAGCTATTGTTTGATTTTCCAACATAGATTCTGCAACACAACACCAATGTGAAAAGTCCGAAGTCAGTTTTATAAAGGGGTATTCCTCCAAATAGGGCAGACAAGTGTGAGCTGCAAATGAGAATCGGGAACGATGAGTTTCATGTGTAATAGCAACTCCTGTCTCCTCTTCAATTGAATGAGCCATTTCCAATAATTTGGCATTTTGGGCGTAACTATAAAAATCCATCCCTGTATGAGAGTTAATCAATAAGGGCTTGGCTTCGGCTAGGTTATACAAATGTCTTTTTAGGTTATCCTGATGTTTTGTAAAATTGACTTCCTTGGTTTCCCAATGTTGGGCAACAAAATCCAATTCGAAATCCTTTAACAGACAGCAAATTTTTTTTTTCTGCAGAAGGTTAATAGGCAGGTCCATTTCCACACCGTGGTAGCCAGCTTCTTTCACTTTACCTAAGAAAGCAGGCCAATCAAGTTCCGAACTTCCCCAACGTGGATAAATAAATTTTAAATGCATGCACTAATTATTCTTATCGAGCTTTTACTGATAATTAATTATTCTGAACATTAATTAATTTAATAATCATAAGAATATTTTGATTAAAGAAACCCCGCCCTCAAACTAACTAATCAACTAACTCTTTGGAGCGGGGAATTCCTATAATCTTAAATAATTCAGTTAATAACCTGTATTTTGCTTTAATTTGGGGTTGTTGATCAATTCAAAATCAGGAATTGGCCAGACGTAATCCCTAGGAGCTGTAAATGTCCGGTCCTCCAGTGGCACAATTCCAACTGCTGGTTCATTCATGGTTTCATCCAACAATTTCCACCTATGGTAGTCATAATAAAGAATTCCCTCTGCCGCCAATTCAATAATCCTTTCCCTACGTATTATATCCCGAAAGGTTTCTTTAGTAAGACCTGCAAGTGCAATAGGAGGAACAATAATATCGGACCCATCTGCTGCGGCTCCTTTTCCTCCTCTAGTTCTTAACCCATTTATTAGGTCCAGCAGATCTTGGGATGGACCATTGACCTCGTTCATGGCTTCGACGTAATTAAGATATACTTCCCCCAGTCTGAAAACTATAAAGTCGATATGGCTTCTTTGCTCAGCCGTTTCTGCCGGATCGATCCATTTTCTAAAATTAAGCCAAGTGCCATTATTAACGAACATAGACCCTTCGTAGTCCACTTCTTCATTCCAATTAAAAATAGTCTGGTTCAATCGCGGATCTCTATTTATGAATGGCATATCCGAATCATACAAGGGACTCGTTGAAATATCCTCTCCGTTTATATCTGGATATCTTTCTACAAGGGCCTTTGTAGGAGAATAAGTGGTCCAAGATGCATGAAAACTAATGGGTCCAAGCCACTGACCTAAGGAATGATAACGCCCCTCAAGATCGGCATTTACCCGGGCGAGTATGATTTCCGAACTTCCTTCTCCTTCCGGTCTAAACAATTCTGTGTAACTTTCATGTAAACCAAAACCACCAGACATTATCACACTAGCTAAATCAGCGCTTTCGGTCAACATAGAATTATCTGATGCCAAAGTCCCCTCATAAAGTAGAATCCTTGATTTTAAGGCCATTACCGCCCATTTTGTAATCCTTCCATATTCTGGATTATAGTTTGATGAGGACAATTCTACTAAACTTTGATCAAGTTCTGACAGCACAAAATCAAGTACCGCATCTCTTGAAGTGGGCTCCACTTGCCCTTCATTGATAGCCAACAATTTAGTGACAACAGGAATATCCCCAAACTGATACATCAACTTATAATGAGCCCAAGCCCTAAAAAATCTTACTTGCCCTAGATATTGCGCTAATGCCGTATCGGACAAACCAGCTTTTCCGACATTCTCCATAAACCAATTGGCATCCCTTATGGTTGCATATTGACCTGTCCATAAACTATTGACCAAACTGGACCCCGGATTGATGCCCCCTGTAGAAATTTCCACGGAAGCTCCACTTTGACTGAACAATATCTCGGTTAATGCATCCCATTCTATTTGCCCCACATTGGATAATGACCCATAAAGTGCATTGGCAGCCTGCCGTACCTCATCTTCACTGTTCCAAAAAGCATCTTCGGACAGTGCTGTAACGGGTAGCTTGGTTATGTCATCTTCTGTACAACTATGAAGAGCTCCAAATGCAAAAATTAATACGTATATAGATTTAATGTAATTTTTCATATTATTTTTTTTTAGAAATTAATATTTACTCCCAGTGCAATGGACTTTAAAGGCGGGATTGACAACCCATTGGATTCAGGGTCGAAACCAGGCCTAAAATCAGATACCGTTAATAAATTTGTACCTGTACAATAAAGTCTAGCTCTTTGAATGTACTTATTGTCATTTATTGGAAGTGTATATCCTAATTGCAAATTCTTCAATCTTATATAAGAAGAATTAAATGCCCAATAGCTCGAATTAGTGTAAAAGTTTTGGAAATAGGTTTGTTGTCCAAAAAGTAGCAGCCTTGGATATGTTCCATCAGTATTAGTGGAACTCCAAGCGTCGTTTGCTTCTTCCGGAATCCACCCGGAATTACCAAATAAATCATTGGATCTATAATCTTTCGATTTACCTGTACCTTGGAAGAACATTTGTATATCGAAATTCTTCCACTCGGCATTTAAATTAATCCCATAGGTAATTTTAGGAAGTGTTTCCGCAATAGCCACATTGTCCTCGAAATTCAAAACACCATCACCATTTTGATCCACATAGCGAATGTCCCCCATGGTAGTATTAGGAGCAACCCCAGAGGTAATCCTTGCCTTATACTCATCGACCTCTCCTTGGGTAGACAATATACCATCCGCTATATACCCATAGACTGTGCCCAAGGCATCCCCAACTCTATAATTGGTGTCAAACTCCGAAAAGGCATCTGTCAATTCAGTTATCTCATTTGTGTTATAAGTTCCATTAACCGAAACTCCATAAGTCAATCCATTTGATAGCGTGTTTCTATGACTTAAAACCAACTCCAACCCTTTGTTCTGAACATTCCCTGCATTAATTGCCGGGCCGCTTCTAGCCGTCCCGACTGTTCCCGGAACCGGACTTGGCAATAAAATATCCTCAGTGTCTTTGATATAGTAATCAAATGAACCTGACAACAAGCCATTTTGCACGGAAAAGTCAAGACCTATATTCGCTGTACTAGTCGTCTCCCATTTCAAATTTCTAAAGGGAACACCACCTTCAGCAGCCGTAGGCTCAACAATATCCCCCATCCCAAAGTAATAATTACCAAATGAAATATTAGAAAAATAACTTCCGGATACCCTATTGTTACCCGTAGTCCCATAAGAAACCCTCAATTTAAGCTGATCCAATGCCGAAGTATTAAAAAAATCTTCTTTACTGATCATCCAACCGGCCGATGCGGAAGGAAAAAAACCATATCGGTTTTCCGGGGCAAAAATCGATGAACCATCATACCTACCCGTTAGTTCCAGAAAATACTTTTCATCAAAATTGTAATTAATTCTTCCTACACCAGATTGCAAAGCGCTCTCACCAGTATTACTGCTCAATTCTGTTATATCATCATTATCCCCAGAATTAGGTGCGCTAAACTCTGTTAGCAAATTGTCAAATTGAAAGTTTCTTCTTCCTGCGCTGATAAAGGAGTCCTTATTGAACTGCACATCCCAACCTGCAAGAATCCCCAAATTATGCTTATTAAATACTTTATCAAAACTAACAAAGGTTTGAGCATTATATTGATTATTATCTCTCCAGGTCTGTCCTAAACTGTTCACATCTGAAAACCAGGTAGGCCCTCCTGTTGTCGATCTTTTATATATACTGGAAACAGATCTGCTAGTACCAGAAATTAACGAGTAGCGCCCTATAACCTTTAAACCTTCCACAAGTTCCCAAGTAAAATTAGTATTGGCAGTGAAAGTTTTGTTTTTCGTATTGGCCGTTCCAGCCTCCAATTCCCACAATACATTCCAAAATCCCCTTCCATAAGCACCAGCCTCATTAAAGAATTGGAAATCCCCATCAGCATTTCTTACTGGTAAAAAAGGAGCAGTACCATTCATATGCTGGTAGATATTATCTATACCGGCGTTGACATTTGGAGCTGTATTATTTGAAATATTATAACTCAAATTTATATCCAAATCGATATTATGTCTAAGTTGTGTCTTTAGGTTAGTTCTTAAATTGTATTGCTTTCTGTCAATTCCAGTTTTAACGATTCCATCCGCATTCCTATAACCTAATGAAAAATAATAGGAAGACTTTTCATTGCCGCCTGTAGCATTTAAAAAATATCTATTGGCAACTTCCGTCTTTAAAAATTCTTCTTTCCAATCCGTATTGGGATAAGCGGGATCAGTACCGGACTCGAATTTGGCAAAATCTTCTGGAGAAAATAACTCCTGTCCTCCGGAGTTCAAAGAAGCCTCATTCATAATGCGAGCTGACTCTATGGAATTGGCTGACTTTTGTGTAGTGGTCAGATCACTAAAACTTACAAAACTCTCAAAATTAAAGCTAGCCTTTTTATTTCTGCCCGTCTTGGTCTTTACTATAATCACCCCTGCAGCTGCCCTAGATCCATATATAGCGGAAGCCGCGCCATCTTTTAAAACAGAAATCGCCTCAATATCGTTGGGATCTACACTAAGTAAATCTTGTGGCACCCCATCAACTATATACAATGGAGCGTTGTTACCTATTGTTGTCGCCCCTCTCACCAATACGGATAAACCTTGATTGTACCCAGAATCACGTATATATAGACCAGGTGTACGCCCTTGTAGTGCTGCCGCGATATTGGAACTAGTAACGTTCCCTAATTCTTCAACATCCACGGATGAAACCGCGGAAGTAACGCTTGTAATTTTCTGTGTCCCATACCCAACCAATACTACTTCGTCCAGAGAACTAACGTCTTCTGTTAATTCAATATTGATGATTGTTTGATTGTTAACCTTGATTTCTTTTGTAACAAACCCAATGTAAGATGCCACTAAGATTGCATCTCCCGAAGCCACCTCTAAAGAGAAGTTTCCATCAAAATCGGATTGTGTTCCACGACTGGTTCCTTTTTCAACAATACTGGCACCGGGTAATGGTTGACCACTTTGGTCCTGGATCGTACCCTTTATAGTATTCTGCCATTTTACATTCCCGGGATTAATACTAGAAGAAGGCTCCAATCTTTTAATTGGCTTCGTGTTCTTTTTCGTTAGAACGATTTGCTTGTCAATAATATCGAAGTCAATGTTGGTATTCTCAAACATTATTTTCAAGACTTCCTCAATGCGTTTCTTTTTTATTTTGAAGGTAACTTTCTTGCCCAAGTCCAAAGTGGAATTTTCATAAAAGAATTTAAAATCGGTTTCATGTTCTATTTTTTTAAACAGTATCGATTCAATACTTTCATTTTCAATATCTAATGTTAATTTGGTATTCTGGGAATAAGTACTGGCATTGATCTGAAACAAGCATGCAAATAATAGCAAAGTTGTCAGTTTCATTTTTAAATCAAATTTGAATACACCAAAGATGTAATGCTTTCCTGCATTTTTCATATTTTTGTTATGATTAAAAGGTTATTTAGTAGCTTTTTTTAATTGAATTGTGAATCGGGGGATGTTGGTACCATTTCCCGATTTTTCTTGTTTAGACTGGTCTATTTCATATTTTGTTAAGGTTTTATGGGTTAATAATAATATTGTTCTTCGTGATTATATAGTTGAAGTTATTTGATTTTTGAAAGGTTTTCAAGATTTGTTCAACGGATTCTATATCGAAGCGACCGGTAAATTTTTTCTCCTCCAGTGCTTTGTAATTATTTATTACTACCACATTATAATGCCGCTGCAATTTCTTAACGATGGACCTAAAATTTTCATTCTTAAAAAAGAGTGTTCCACTTATCCATGAAACATGCTCAGCAATATCAACCTGTTCAACGGAGATTTCCTCTCCCTTGGTTTTTGTTGCCATGTCATTGGGTTTCAACATTAAATCCGGTTGTAAACCAGACAGCCTCTTTGAGTTATCAGTTACACCTACACTACCTTCAATCAGAACTACAGAAGTAAATGAATCATCCCCATAAGAGGTTATGTTAAATTCGGTTCCAAAAACTTCAGTAGTTATTCCATTGGCATTTACTATAAAAGGGGAATTTTTATCTTTGCTTACCTTAAAATAGCCTTCTCCCTCCAATAGAACCTCTCTATCTTTTCCTTTCTGAAATTTATTGGGATATCGCAAACTAGACCCCGCGTTTAAAAAAACATGGGTTTGATCTGGCAACAATACTTCAAAAGTTTTTCCATATGGAACGCGAAGAACATTATACACAATTTCACCATCTTCGCTATTTATCCCCTGATAGTCCAAAGTGTTTTTATCTTGCTTCGCTAAGACCTCACCATCCTTACCAGTCAAATCTTTTGAAACAGAAGTATTGAGGACTTTTACACCACTACCTTCCACCTCCAGGGTAACTTGATCATCAGGCAGTTTAATGTCCGCATTTTGATTAGAATAAAAAATGGCATAACTCAAGGCAATTAAGACAACAAATACTGCTGCATACTTGAAAATAGTAGCCCGTAAACTCTTAAATCGGACTACAACACCTTTGTCCCATGTTGCATCTTCGAATAATTCAAAAGCCTTCTTTGTATCATAAGCTTTATTCTTATAATGAGAGTATATAAATTCTCTAAAATATTCTTGATTATCCTCCTTAGAAATCCAATCTTTAAGGTATTCTAAATCCTCAACTGAAATTGTATTTTGAAGATATTGCCTTATTATTATCTTTATGTTTTCTTTCACTTTAACTAATCTTGTTTACCTTATGACAATCAAAAAATGTAATACCATGCATTTTTTTTAAACTTTTTTTTAATTTCAATTATGCACGGAGAGTTCGATCAGATAATTTATGATGAGGATGTCATGCTGGATAAGATTCGGAAAGGCGATAAACAAACATATCGCTTACTTTTTGAGAACTTCTACAAGGTTCTTGTTTTGTATGCAATGAGTCTAACCAAAAATGAACCAAAGGCGGAAGACTTAGTGCAAAATGCTTTTATAAATCTTTGGACAAAAAGAGATACATTAGAAATTCGATCCTCCATTAAAAGTTATCTTTATAAATCCGTCCATAACTTATTTATTAATGAATATAGGAAAGCTTTGAGAAATGATGATGTTCTTGATAAAATTCAATATGAGGTATTGCAACAATCCATTGAAGAGGAGGAATATGCACTCAAGAGAAAGTTGGAATGGGTAAACAAAGAAATTGATCTATTACCTCCCAAATCCAAAGAAATATTTATAATGAATAAAAAAAGAGGTTTGACCTATAAGGAAATTGCAAAAATTTTAAATATTTCTGAAAACACTGTTGAAAGTCACATAAGTAGAGCCTTAAATAGAATTAGAAATAATATACCTAAAGCATTTTTTATATTTATAATAGGGCTTAAATTACATACACGTTCAAAAAAGTAACATCCTTTCTTTGTAAAACCTAATATTGATTTATTAAAAATTACTTCAATTAAATCATACGTTTAAGTAACTTATAAAGTTCACAGTTATAACCACATATAAAAACATGAGTAGCGAAACTTTCTCCATTTTTCTTTATTCATAAGGTGTACCTGATAAAAAACAAAACTTATCCTTACAAAAAGTTACCTATTCGGTGAGCATAAAAAACGATTCCCTAAAAATCCCCTGTATACAAGGCATTCCAGCTGCAGGTTCTGGACCCTCCGGCTCCACTTTAAAAAACCACCTACGGGTGGTTTTTTGGTTGCGCCTTCGGGATTCGAAGGCCAGCGCAACAGCTCGCTCCTTAGCTAAAAAGGTCCACTGGACCTTTTTTTAACGCACGGCCGTCTCCGGCTCCACTTCTAAAACAGCCTACGGGTGGTTTTGCGATTTAATTAATTGCATATTATTATTCTTTAAAGGTTTATATGAAATCGATGATTTGCTGCTAAATCGAGATTAGGCGCAGCAAATGCCAGGCATTTGGGCAATGCAAGAAATGAACGGAACACGAACTCTGGGATAGTTCATTCTATCTTTTTCCAATTCACACACAACTTTTAGGATTGATCCTACGGATGTCCAATAATATGAAGTTCTTAAATTTACCTATAATACATCAAGGACATTATTCGACGTTGAGAAATATTTGG
>TARA_R110002049_G_scaffold159546_2_pt1 | contig 23272 bp, 24 predicted proteins | sample TARA_R110002049 | Tara Oceans TARA_R110002049 (sample SAMEA4396941) | marine metagenome | biome: Polar Biome; feature: [SRF] surface water layer (ENVO:00010504); material: water (ENVO:00002006), including particulate matter (ENVO:01000060) such as... | depth 5 m
AGGTTACCCGCCGAGAGCAGCACCGGGCCAATGAGCGTCAGGGCAATCCAGAATTGATCGGCGTTCGGGGCTAGCCATTGCTTCGCCACCAGAAAAGCCGTTCCTGAAAGTGCAAGGAACACGCCTGTCGCGCGCCACCAGCAGAAGCGCTCCATGCCCAACAGCAACGCGCCAACGTAAGTCAGAAGTGGCGGCAGAGAGAACATCAACGCTATGAAACTGATACCCAGATGGGGCACAGCGCTGAAGAATACGAGGTTCGCCCCTGCGCTAGTCAAGAACCCGCCCACGATAAAGTACTCCAGGGAGCGCCGATTCAAGGCGGCGATACGTCCTCTGAACCAGGAGATAATCGTCAAGATCAACGCCGCACCTGCCAGAGACCACGTCAGGTAGGCCAGCGGTGCAATGCCGATGCCATGCGCCACTTTTGCAAGGTTGGTAGAAACGCCGAGTAACAGCCCGGCTGCGATCAAGGTAGTTAGTGCCAAGTACAATTGGCGCTGGCGTATTGACTCGTCACTATTTGCAATTGCTTGAACCGTTGTGCTGCTCATCTCTCGGTCCTCGGTAGTTTTGCTAGCTACACTACAAGCTCCCGAGGACGAGATAATCTGGCAATAAGGAACAATATTGTTTACGAATATCGACTAGTTGCCGGCGAGCGGGTTGTCGCCGGACAACGCGTCGCGTGCCGGGACATTCAGCGAAGTTACCCGCTGGCGCTAACTCGCTGCCTCCCAGTACGGCTCAGCTGTAATTCTGGCCGACACAAAGTCCACGAATGCTCGAATCTTGGGCGACAGGTGGCGCCGCTGAGGATAGACAAGGTATATCGATAATTCGAGCGTCTGGAAGTTTCTTAGCAGTGGTATCAATCGACCGGCGGCTATATCTCCGCCCACGACAAACGTCGGCGTACGCATAATGCCGACTCCGCCCAAGAGCGCTTCTCGCAGCGCGAGGCTGTTATTCATCTGGATTGAGCCACCGACCGGGACAGTAACCTGTTTCCTGTCCGGCGTAAGAAAATGCCAGTGGGTTGCTGATTCCTGGTATTGGTACGCGATGATATTGTGATCCCGAAGGTCGTCAGGAGTTTGCGGCGTTCCATGCGTCTTCAGGTACGACGGTGCAGCTACGATCGTATGCCGGCACGGCCCGAGCCGGCGCGCGACCAGCGATGAGTCGGGTAAATCTGTAATCCGGATCGAGACGTCGAAACCCTCTTCAATAACATCCACCTTGCGATCGTCGAGGTTCATGTCGACAGATACCTCTGGATACTGCTCCAGAAAGTCGGGTAGCAATGGGGCAATGTGGAGTATGCCGAATGACATCGGCGAATTGATTCGCAGCACCCCACGAGGCTCTTCCTGCAGTCGCGAAACCTCCGCTTCCGCTTCCTCGATATCCTCTAAGCCCCGCCGGCTGCGCTCATAGAAAACCTGTCCGGCTTCCGTAAGACTCAAGCGCCGCGTGGTCCGATTGAGAAGTCGCGCGCCCAATCTTTCTTCAAGTCGGGTGACGTACTTGCTGACAACGGACCGCGATAGCTCCAGTCGTTCAGCCGCGTTGGTAAAGCTACCGTCGCGTACCACCTGAACAAATACCGCTATGTCGTCAAGTGATGCCAATTTCAACTCGATTAGAGAATAAACGCGAACAGTATTGTTCAGATTACGCTGATTATCAACTCATACAAGACGAGTAAGGTGCGCCTATCTACCGAATTGATCGTAGGAGTTCCGGCTCATACAGATCACGATTTTTGGAGCAACGGGACAAGTAGGTAGCCGTGTCGTTGTTGAGGCGCAGACCCGCGGGTACCCGCGATCCCTCTCGCGGCACATACACACAACACAACTAAGGAGCTTGAAAATGGCGAGCCACAAAATTGCCAAGACGCTACTAACCACAACTCTGCTGCTTGCGCTGATGTCTTCTGCTCTCACCGAAGACCGACATGTCGGCCAAAGCCCCTGGGGCGCCGATGACGAAATCGGCCGACTTAATCTTCTCACTGAGCAATCTCAAAACGAGATTCTGTCGAGAATCGCGGGTGGCAAGACCTACGACCTGTCGGTCGACTACTACATCGGCATGCCGAGTTGGCAAGCTGCCGGAGACCCGCACTATCGAATCTGGATGACTCACACACCCGACGGCACGGTGGTTGACGACCCGCTGGGCGTCGGTACAAAAATGAATGAGCACGTCAGCTACACAGGAGCAGCGGTTTCAATGTACACACACATGGGTACGCACATCGACGCATTGGTTCACTTCGGGCTCGATGGCAAGATCTGGAATGGCTTCTCTGCAAATGCACACCTCGGCGATCGCGGCTGGCAGGTTGGTGGCGCAGAGAACATTCCGCCTATCGTTGCACGCGGCGTGCTGATTGACGTCGCTGCGGCCAAGAGCGTGCAAATGTTAGCTGACGGCTATCGCATCAGTCGCGGTGATCTCATTGCGGCGCTCACAAAGCAAGGTACCGAGCTTCAGGAAGGCGACGTTGTGCTGATTCGCACCGGCCGTATGCAGGTCTATGGCGACACTGCGGCCTATATGCAGAACCCGCCCGGACTCGGTCTTGCAGCGGCCCGTTTTCTTGTCGAGGAGAGCGGCGCAATGATCGTTGGCGCTGACAACTTGAGTCTTGAGGCATTTCCGTCTGAACTCGATACCGACTACGTGCCTGTGCACACTTATTTGCTGGCTGAGCAAGGTGCACCGATCATCGAGCTCGCCTATCTGGAGGAGTTGTCCCAGGATGGCGTTTACGAGTTCGCATTCATCGGGGGAAGTCTGAAACTTCGAGGTGCTGATGCTGCACCTATTCGCCCGGTTGCGATACCCGTCAGGTGAGCGTCGTGATCGAATCAAGCTCAATGGCCGCAGCAACGTCACGCCCCGTTGTCGCTCGGGCAGCGGGGAGTTTCTAGTTTGATCGTTTTCGTGTTGGGGCTATTCAGCGAAGGTGATATTTTCTACGACGCGGGTGGTCAGCTGAAGCCTGAGTTTCGAGCCAATATGGACCGCTTACGTGACTTTCAGCAGGAGACCTTACGCTTGAATAAATGGGCAGACTGTCTTGTCTGAAGACTTGAGGCGGATCGCACTTTCGACCAGGCTTGTCGCCGCGCAAACTGCGATCTTGAGGGGATAAGCAGCCAGGCCACGGTTCGTCGCGTAAACTGAGTTAAAATGACAGCTGATGACCCGTTCCGAAAGGTCACGTTCGTGCTTTCTATCACTGGTGTCCTTGGTGGAGTCGTCATTAATTGATGGGCTGGAGAGAGTTAGCATGACTGATGAAGAGACTGCTACGACCGATACTGAATCGGCCGAAGCCAAATCCCTGATACGCACCGAAAGCCATATCGTCCGGCTGACTTTCTGGCAAACCATCCTCTCAGTTGTCGGTGTTGTGATCGCCGTCCTCGCCCTTTATGCGGCGCTCACCGAATCTGCCGCTGTTCGCCAGCAGACCGCGGCGGCCGTCTGGCCGTTCGTGCAGCTGATGATCAAAGACTACGATACGGGTGACGCCGCAGGGTTCTCGTTTGCGTTCACGAATGTAGGCGTCGGTCCCGCAAAGATGCAGGATGTCCGCGTCATTATCGACGGCAACGTCGTCCGAAACTGGTCCGAGCTGGTTGCCAGCGTGGATGGAGATACGGGTGCTGGAGTTAACCGAAACTTCATCAGTGATCGAGTTCTACGACCCGAAGAAACGGTTGAAGTATTCAGTACGACGGACGCCGAGTTGGCGCGCAAGCTCTTTGGCAGCATCAAAAAGCCCGGAAGCGTGCTTAGCTTCTGCTACTGCTCGATTTTCGACGAGTGCTGGCTTGCAAATAGCCGCGAGGATCTCCAGGCGCCGAAGCAGGTTGAGGCCTGCCCGGATTTTGGCGACGAGACGTATCGCAACTAGACGACGAAGCTAACCTTCATGGATGCTGCTCTCGATAAACCGCGCGATACTTCAATGACCGTGAGAAGAGCAGGCGACCGCTTGTGGCCGGCAGTCGCAGTTCGCTCTGGCTGAGACCGGCCGGCTATTAAGCATTCGATGCAGTCAGCCAAGTCATACGCTATTCAGGGACTGCTTGTGACCCGCAGGCGACCCTCGATGCCTGTGCGCTTGTGCATAGATCAATGACGCTGCGAAAACCGTCAGACAGCTACTCGAAACTGAATTTACGACGTCCGAATGTCAAAAATCTTTGACACGACGTAAACGGTAGTCTAATCTACGATGTTAATAATCGTTAACATCTTGATCGGATTGCCCACAATGACTGTCCACGAAAAATCTGCATGGATCATGACATTCGCTCTTCTCGTCGGAGGAATCTTCTACGGCTTGACTGTCGCGGCGATGTCGTCTGGCCTCGGCATGATTGCGCCGCCTGTCTTACCGACGGTTTTAATCTACACCATCATCCTGATCATAATAGCCATAGTCGGGCACATTCTGGCTGCCACGTCCTCGCCCGCGGACGCAAACGAGGTCGTAGACGAACGGCAAAGACGCATTGCCGACAAGGCGAGCCACTTGTCTGCGTACGTGCTAGGTATCGGTGTCCTGTCTGCGCTTGGTTTGTATCTCTTGACGTACAACGGCAACCTGATGTTCTACGTTCTATTTGCAAGCTGGATGCTTAGCCAGCTACTCGAGTATGTCATGCAAATCGTATTGCACCGTCAGGGCGTTTACTAGTTGAGCAAATCGCTGCCATTCGCTAACCGCGTACGCGAGCTGCGAGAATTGCATGGTCCGATGACGCAGACCGACTTAGGCAAGGCAGTCGGCGTTACCCGACAGACGATTGCTGCCATCGAAGTTGGCAAGTATTCACCGTCGCTCGAGAGTGCGTTTCGCATCGCCCGAGTGTTCGGAGTTGGGATCGAGGACGTTTTCTTCTGGACCGGCTAGCGCCCACCAAAAATTCGTACCGAATAGTCGGGTTTCAATAGCCGCTCTTGGCCGGATGGTTTGGCCCCTGAGTTTGACCCAATTGATTGGGGTGTGAGGGGCAGATTCTGGCCGTACTGAGCCCCTCGGATGCTATTCGGCGAACGACTTGTATCGGCAATAGCAGACACTCAGGTTTATCGATTTACAATTCGTCAATTTGAATGACTGGTATGCGCGCGAAAGCAGCCGTCCAGGTGATCCCAAATAGGACAAATCTGTCGACAGGCTGTGCCGACTAGATGACTGAAAATGAAATGGCAGACCCTGCAAAAACGGCTCAGAAATCTGGTACGTGAGCATCCCGTCGTCGCGTTTCCCGTCCTTTATCTCGGGTGGGCTTACCTGTTCTGGGCACCATTGATAATCTCGCAACGCGTCGTCTGGGAATCTCCAGGCATCCTCTGGTTTCTTGTTGGTGGTGCAAGCCCGTTCCTGGCCGGGATGCTGCTTGCCGCACTGGACGGTGGCTCGCGAGGAGTGCTCGATATCCTTCGGCGCCTGGCGGACTGGCGACGAATTGAAGGCAAGTGGTGGGTTTTTCTTCTCGCGTTCTGGCTGCTGTTCGATCTGGCTATGGCGGGGTTCGCCGTTCTTCTGGATGTAACACAGACACCACTCAATCCGAATTGGAGGCTTTTCCTGGAACCGCGGGCATTGCTGTTTCTGTTGCTGCTGTCCTTTGTCTTTCCTGCTGTGGAAGAGATTGGCTTGCGCGGTTATTACCTCGAAGTGCTGCAAAAGAAATGGACGCCGACGGTCGCAGGACTCATCAACGGCATCGTCTGGGCCATGTGGCACGCCCCTTTCGTCTGGTTTGCCGGCTACTATTGCAACACGACGTTCAATCCAGCGCTTTCCTGGTGGCTGCCAATGATCGTTTGCCACACGCTGCTAATTACATATGTCTATAACCGCAACCAGCGCAGCCTTCTCGCCGTGCTGGTATTCCATGCGATGATGAATTTTACGGGCGAGTGGCTACGTATTTCGCCGGACATGTACCCGTTCATGTTGACAGGCACACTGCTGGTTGCGGCGCTCGCGGTTTGGCGCATGCGTACAGAGACCGTTTAGTGTGTATGGGCGACGATCGTCAGTGTGGTTAGGCAGTTTCGCCCCGCTGCTCCTTGAAGTCACCCTGACGAAAGTGCACTCGTTCTGTGTTCTTGCGGGCTAAGACCACGCACGCGCTTGAAGGCGGCACTGAACGCGAACGGCGTCGAATAGCCAACCTTCTCAGCAACGGTACTCACTGTTTCATTTGGTTGGCACAACAAGTCGGCAGCCAGTGCGATGCGCCAATGCTTCAAAAAGGTCATCGGTGGCTCGCCCACCACATCATGAAACCGGCGCGCGAGTGACGCTCGGGAGGCGCCGGATTTTGCAGCGAGCTTATCGAGCGTCCATGGATAGGCAGGGTCGTCGTGCATGCTGCGCAGCGCGCGCTCGATAATTCGGTCGCCTTGATGGCGCCACCACTCCGGGCGGTTTGCATCGCGTTGTGCAAACCAGGCTTTGAGTACCGCTGTCAGCAACAGGTCGAGCAATCGGTCTAGAACGGCTGCCTGCCCCGGTTCGTCTTTGACCATCTCATCGCGGAGCATGGCAACGAGGGGCGAGTCCCAGTCCGCGTGTGACATCGATAGCACCGGCGGCAGGGCGCGCAACAAACGATCACTGATGTCGCTCAGGTGTTCGTAAGCACCAACGAGAAAAACCGTAGAACCTTCCGGGTCATTGCCCCATGTTCGAACGCCGTGCGTCATTTCCTCGCGTACAGAATTACCCTCCAGATCGCAGCAGCGCTGACCGGGGTATATCACCGTCGTGGGTGACGTGGTGGGCGAGTCAGCCACGTTGTAGTGATCCGGCGCTCGAATGACGGCGATGTCCCCCGGGGCAATTCGCACGGGTTCCCCAACGTCGGGTACAACCCATGTGTCACCCGACACCCCGGCGATCAGCGTAATTGGCGATTCGGCCAGTATCCTCAACGACCACGGTGAACTCATCACTGTGCGCAAGGCAAAGGCGCCGCGTGCTCGCGGCGCGTCCAGCAGTCCACCCAAGGTATCCATCGGCCCATTTTAGACGAACGCGTATGAAATTGAACATCCTGAGGATGTTTGTCCGGGCGTCCCGCCCGTAACTTAGGTGGCTGTAGAGATCAGGCCAGTTCCAGGCCTCGGCAAATCAGCAGGAGAGCACCATGCGCAATGAAACAGACAGTAACAATGCCACTGACGGCTTGGTCCTCGTACTCGGGGGCACCGGAAAAACCGGCCGGCGCATCGCCGCACAACTTGCGGAGCGTGGGGTCAGGACACGCATTGGATCCCGTTCCGCAAGACGGCCCTTCGACTGGGCGGACCAGGGCACCTGGGATCCGGTTCTCGAAGGCGTTACCGCGGCCTACGTAAACTACGCACCGGATCTCGCTATTCCGGGCGCCAAAGAGGCGATTCGTGCATTCGTAGACAAAGCCGTTGCGAAAGGTGTGCAGCACCTCGTGCTGTTGTCGGGGCGCGGCGAGGAGGAGGCGCAAGCCTGTGAGCGAATCATCCAGGAGGCCGGCGTCGAGTGGACCGTCGTTCGCGCGAGCTGGTTCAACCAGAACTTCTCCGAGGGTGAGTTTCTGGGCATGGTTCAGGACGGTGTAATTGCCCTGCCAACCGCTGATATCCCGGAGCCGTTCGTTGATGTGAACGATATCGCTGATGTCGTGGTTGCTGCACTTACAGAGGAAGGACACGCCTTCGAAGTATACGAAGTCACGGGTCCTCGCATGCTTACCTTCGCCGAACTGGCGAAGGCGATCTCTGTTGCCCTGGGTCGGGAGGTGCAGTTCGTCGAGGTCCCACGAGAGACGTTCAGCGCTGCTATTGCTGACTCGGGCGCACCGCAGGAGATCGTCTGGTTAACCGACTATCTGTTCTCAACCGTTCTTGATGGCCGTAATGCCTACATTAGCGATGGCATCGAGCGCGCGCTTGGCCGCCCGCCGAGAGACTTCTCCGATTTCGCACGTGAGATAGCTGCAACGGGTGTCTGGGAAGCCGTCGCTTGAGTGCCAGGCCTGTTGTGCCTTCACGCTAGCCTCAAATAATACAAAGGAAAAAATCCATGACAGACAAGAACGAAAATGTATCGCGACTTGGTTCGTACATGATCAAAGGACTACTGTTGGTGAGCGGACTGATTGCTGTTGGCATCGCAGTCGCAATTCTTTTCATGCCGGATGCGTTCTATGCGGGCTACGGGATAGATACCGGTGCCAACGTGAGTCTTGCCAACGAATTGAAAGCCCCGGCTGGAATGTTACTAATAGCGGGCCTGTTAGTGTTGGCCGGGGTTTTTACGCCAAGAATGACGGCCGCATCGCTTGCCATGGCATCGCTGATCTACCTGTCATACGGCCTGTCTCGCTTATTGAGTATGGCAATTGACGGCATACCGCATGGCGGGCTTGTAAGTGCGGCGATGCTGGAGGTATTTATCGGCCTGGTCTGCCTGCTGGCGTTTACGCTTTCTCGAAAATCCACCTTCGGGGCGCGCAACGTCGGTCAAGGCGACTGGAATGCTCCCGTTGAAGAGATCGTGCAATGAACTCCATGATCACGGTTGCCGCGATGCTGGCACTACTCGGTGCAGGAGTTATTGGCGGGGTCTTCTTCGCTTTCTCAAGCTTTGTGATGAAGGCTCTTGCACGCGTGCCTTCCTCGGCGGGGATTGCTGCAATGCAGTCGATCAATGTGGTTGTCATCAACCCCGCCTTTATCGGCGCGTTTATCGGCACCGCTTTATTATCACTTGCAGTGATTATGCTGGTACTGTTGAGCCGTACTCACCCAGCAACGGTATGGTTTCTTGCAGGCGCTGTTTTCTACTCTGCCGGTACGTTTCTCGTTACGGTGTTCGGCAATGTGCCTTTGAATGACCATCTGGCCGCTGTCTCAGCAACGGACCCTGCCGCCGTTAAATTTTGGGGCAAGTACGTGGATCGCTGGACGATGTGGAATCACATCCGAACAGCGGCGGCAATATTTGCAGCCGTTCTGTTTGGCGTTGGACTAATGCAAACCGGAGGCATGTGAGAAAAAATTCCAATCACCGTCATGCGGCACTCTCAAGTTTAAACATGAGATCAATCCAGTCTGGAATTCTGGCGTTGCTTGCGGTGCCTGTTCTTTTCTCGGCCTTTCCGTGCCACGCTGCTGGGTCTCACTTGCAAAAGAGCCTTGAAGTGCTACTGGCTGAAGAAGGCCTTACTGGTGCTGCCTGGGTGCTAATCGGAGAAGGCGGTAGCAAGAGTTTCGGTGCGCTTGGCATGCGAGATAGTCTGAACCATTCCGAGTTCACAACAGATACTCGATTTCATGTTGGTTCACTGACAAAGAGTGTGTTGGCGACTGGCGTCCTTAAACTTGCAACCGATGGGATCGTCGAGCTTGATGCCCCCGTGTCCCGCTACCTGCCGAACCTTCATTTTGAGAATCCATGGGCGGATACCGCTGTGGTTACAGTCCGGCACCTGCTTGATCACACATCCGGCTTGAACGACGCGCACCTGTGGCAACTGTTCAGCCAACGGCCTGATCCGAAGTTACCTCTTATCGCAGCATTTCCCGAGCCCAAAGTGCAGTTACGGGTTCGGTCACGTCCAGGGTCACAATTTTCATATTCGAACATGGGCTATACACTGCTTGGGATGATCGTCGAGGCCGTTGTTGACGATACGTACGAGTCTTATCTGGACGCCAATGTTCTGGCTCCACTAGAAATGCGCAACAGCACGTCTATGTTCACCGAGCAGCAAGGTAAAGATGCTGATCCGACACTTGCATGGGGCCATGTTGATGGCGGTTCCCGTTACGCTGCGCGCCCGATATTCCTGAGGCCTGCAGGACAGTTCACAACCACTGCTGCGGACTTGGCTCGATTCGCAAAGTTTCTTTTGAGCGACGGTGTTGTTGATGGCGATCAGTTTATTGACGAAGCCTTGATGAACGCGCGCGGCCAGCCGTCGGGAACAGACGCGGCACTCAATGGCCTGATTGCGGGCTATGCGCTGGGATTGGGTCGCCGCGATCGACATGGCGTTGTTGGCTTCTGTCACAGTGGCAATATCGCAGGTTTTGTCGCAAGGCTGTGTATTTTTCCCGATGAAAACAAAGCCTACGCTTACAGTATTAATACAGACAGTGAGACTGCAGACTATGAACGCGTTGATAGTTTGTTGATCGCCGCACTCGGTATTGCTGAAGCGACTGTCCCGCCAGATACCGAACCAGCCCCGGATATTGCAGCTTGGCATGGTCGCTACATTTTTAGCCCGAATCGATTTCAGGCTTTCGAGTATCTCGATAAGGTCTTCGGTGCCGTCAGTATATTCGCCGATGGCAGCTTACTTTCAATGGAGTCGTTACAGAGCGACCCGCGCAAACTACGGCCGGTTGGAAGCCGAAATTATTCGGCCAGCGACCGAGCAACTTCGTCTCATGTTTTCTATCGGGGCGAAGATGGTCGGTACCTTTTTAGTGACGGTTTCAAGACCTATGAAAAGGTGTCGAGCAGCTACCTGTTTGCACACTGGGCGAGTATTTCGCTGGGAATAGCTGGACTTGTCTGGATACTCCTGGCTGGCGCTATATCTGCAATTCGCGAACCCCGCAAAATGATGCAGCGACCCCAGGCACCGGCGTTCGCCGCGACCATGCTTCTTCTTGCGCCGATACCCTTTTTTTTGACTCAGTCTTTCATGGCGCTCGGCGATTTCACAACCGCCAGCGTGCTGCTTGCCATAGTCACCTTGCTGCTGCCGATTGGGATGCTATGGACGCTGGTCCGCGCCAGGAATGCACTCCGCCAGTCACCAATGAATCTGCTGCACGGTTTAGCGGCATTGTTTGTGTTGCAGTGGTGCGCTGTGCTTTTCTCGGCAGGCATGCTGCCATTAAGGCTCTGGATCTGACTTGCAAAACTGCCTGGCGGGATAGGCCGTCGGCTCACCGTCTCCATAGATGGTGGACTGCCAGCTAAAACAGTCTGGGTTCATTGGATCAAACGTCCAGATGTCGCTTTGATAGCTGACTTTTCCGTCGGGGGCAAAGAATTCGAAGTGCCGAATAAAGGTGTTGTCGTCTTTGATCTCCAGCATGCCATCTACGAAGCCGCCTCTCGATCCTGCTTCCCGAAAACGCAGGTGCTTGAACCCCGTATGCCATGAGAGCATGCCTGTGCCGGTTTTCTTGGCAACGCCGTTGACCACACGGTAGTCTCCGAAGTCGATCCATGCTTTATCGGTGCCCCAGCTAAAAGTATCGTAGAAATCCGTAATACCGTTTTCACGCATCCAGGCTTTGCCTTCTTCGCTGAAGTTATCCGGGCTCTGGTGCCAGGTGCCTATGAGTTTTTCGAGAATGCTATTCAGGGTAGCCGGGTCGCCCGAGGCTGACCGTAACTTTTCCAGCACGATGTTATCCGCCTTGGCAGATTCTGATTGTGCCGCCGGTTCAGGGTCTGCGACGGCAGGTTCGGGTACAGTGAGCAAAGCGCACACCGGCACAAGCAGCGCAAGAACGCCGGTACGAAGAGCAAGGATCAGTTGCGAATTCATTTTATCTCCCTCGTTAAGACACAATGCTGGCAATCTTGCCGACATTTGTGGAATCTCCAGTAGTCGGACCCACTGGCGTTCTGTTTGTTTCGGTCAATCTACCGTTCGACTGTATTTCCAGACTCGTTGGCGTTACCGGCTTGTTTGGCGCTGACTTCCTCGCTAGTCTATAGCCGGTGCGGGACGACCCGCGCCGCTGCGTGTTAATCCGGGACGACCCGGCCTTAGCAGGAGGGGTGTCTTGGCCTGGATTTTTCTCGTACTAGCCGGTTTTTTTGAGGTCGCCTGGGCTTTTCATATGAAAAAGTCAGCAGGTTTCACGTTACTTGTTCCCAGCATTATCACTGTCGCAACGATGGCGGCGAGTGTTGTATTGCTTGCGTTGGCCATGAGGTCTTTGCCTTTGAGCACGGCCTATACGGTCTGGACCGGAATCGGTGCGGTCGGTGCGTTCATGCTCGGAGTGGTTGTTCTGGGGGAGGCGGCAACGCCTATGCGCTTGTTCGCAGCAGCCCTGATACTGGCAGGAATCGTATTGATGAAAATGTCTGGTAACGCTGCCTGAGAACATCGGGTAGCGATTTGTTTCCACGTTTAGACTAACTTTGTGCTGGGTGCCAGGCTACGCTAGCAGTGTAGCCGGCCCGCCACTAGTCGAGGTATTAGAACAATGAGTGATTTTCCACCAATAACAATTTCCAGCCTGGACCTGGAACGGCTGGAGCGTTTGCTCGATTCTGATCGAGCGAAGAACTTTCCCGGCGCAGACGATTTGCGTCGTGAGCTTGATCGGGCCGACGTCGTTGAGCCCGGTGAGATTCCGCCCGGCATAGTCACGATGAACTCAACGGCGCGGTTTCGAAACGAGGACACGGACGCAAATTATGAGATGACGCTCGTTTACCCGGATGGGGCCGGTGCGCCAAATTCCGTATCAATACTGGCGCCGATTGGCAGCGCCTTGCTCGGCTTGTCGGTCGGGCAGTCAATTTCCTGGCAGTTGCCGGCCGGCAAGAAGCTGCGCTTACAGGTGCTCGAGGTGGTGCATCAGCCCGAGCAAAGCGGCGAGTTACATCGTTAGCCGCGGTTTACCAGCAGCGTGCCCGGTTGAATCCGCAAACCCTTACTCGCGCCGTCGGCTTTTGTGAGACTGGCCACTGCGCACTGCCTCGGCGGCGAGCAAGGTCAAAATACGGTCGTTGAATATTCGGGCATATTTCGACTGCAGACCGCTTAATCCAGTTAACACACAGCCACAGGCCAGCGGCTTTACCGGCAAGCCTTTGGCCAGGTCGGCGTGCCCGGCGTCGAACTTTGGCGAACACACGAAGCCCCCGGACGTGTACAGGAAGGTTTGCCCGTTTGCGACGGCGCGGGCGGCATCATTGCGCGCAGCCTCAGCAGACCACTTTGCAGAAGAATCAGCTTCCTGTGCATGCGCAAGGTCGTTCCACGGGGCTAACCAAAAAATCAGTACGGCGATGATTAGCGGCTTGGATATGCTCATTGGTTTGTGCGATTGAGGATGACATGAGCATCTTGGCTGGCGATACGCGAATCTTCTACTAACTATTGCGGTTAGGCATCCAAAAGCCATTGGCCATTAAGTAGACTGCGGCCTCCAGATCGCCGCCGTCGGGGTGCCAGCCAATTGCACCTGTGAGGCAAGCAATGAGTCGGAACGATGCACGTACAGCAAAAACTACAGCTCCGGCCCGAAACCCCGGTGCAGGACGCAGGATTCAGTGCCGATTCGCAATCCTTATGGACTGTGCACGACGAGCTGCACGTGCGGCGTTGGGATACGGAGACGGGTGCTGAGCAGTGCAGGCTTGATCCATGGAACTCGCCCATACCGAGCCGGTTTGTTTCGCCCGCGTGGGACTGGGACCGGCGCCGGGCGCGGGCTTGTGTGTCAGCCTGCGGGCGGTATTTGCTGGCGTTGCTGCCAGAAACTGAGCACGGCACGGTGTTTAGTCGCGTATTCTCACTCGAGAGCCTGGAAATAATCACGGTCAACTACGGCCTTTGCTGGTTTTCCAGCCAGCCTGGCGTGTTGACAAAAGGCCACGGGAAGCAGTTGGCGGCAACGGCAAAGATTGCCGATGTGGAACCCTCCAGCTTCAGCCATTTGCACGATCTTGCGGCCGACCAATACCTGCATGAACTTGCGTTCCTGCCGCAGTCGCATCGACGTTTTTGTTTGTCGCCCGATCGTCGACACGTGGCATCCTGGCAGGGCTGGCAGGAGCACAATACAATTCTGCCGCCGCGCGCCAACGAGGTTTCAGTTTGGGATATAGCTGATCAGAGCAGAACGTCGAGATTCGAGTTCGAGCAGAACCGCCCGCTCGCCGGTCACCAGGATGCGATCTTCGACGCCCTGTTCCTGGTGGGCGAGGACCCACGACTTGTGACGACGAGCCGCAAGGAGAGCTGGGGCTCGGCAAGCGACGAGCACAATGCACTGGTTTGGGATTTTGCGTCCGCCGAGCCGCTCTTCGCGCTTGAAGGCTTGTGCCGGTCCGCAGTGCACGTGAAGAGCACGCCGTGTGGAAAAATGCTGCTCACGTTGTCGGCGCACGACACTATCCGCGAAGCTTTCGTTCGGGTGTTCGATGCGGCATCCGGCCGGGCACTGTTTCAGACAGCTTCACACCGCACTCAGCAACTGCCGCCCTATGCATGCGGCGTGGATGCGATGGCGGTATCGGCCGACTCACGCTACCTGGCAACCTTGTGCAGCAATACAGGCCGCGTACACGTCACCGCGCTGGACGACGCAACATTGCTCGCTTCTTACGATGTTGCGGTTTCTGACAACGAGACGGATCGCCAGGCCTTGCTGCGTTTCTCGCCCGATTCAAGCCAGTTACTCGTGGCGGTGTCGCACGCCTGCATCGAGGTTCGTCGCCTGGCGGACTGACTACCACACGCTTACAAGATCGTAATGCTGTAGCGCGACAGGCTGCCGTTTCTCAAGTCTTCAGCATTGAGCTGCAGCGAACGGGTGCTGACATCGTCCGTATACTGCATGTGCACTGCGTAGTCGTTTTCTACGGGTCGCTTACCCATTCGAAACCGGTTTTTGAAGTCGTTCTTAACGCTTTTCCATTCAGCCGCGCTTAAGCGGTTCGCGAGCTGGTATCGAATACGTACGGAAAGAACCACGAAGTCCGCCCCGGGCGGCGCACCGCGCGGCGGCCTGGCTTCCACGTCGGTGAATACGCGCGACCCATCGTCGAGCGTCTTCTGGAATGTCTTCTCGCGCGCATTTGCCCAGAATTTTTCAACGCCGCCAGCCCTTGCAAGACTCTCCGGGTTGATCGAAAAAGAGTTGCAGACCAGCGCCTCGTGAGCACTCTTCAGATCCATTCCAAGTTTTACACCCGAGAGCGTCACTTCCTGCCCCTTGGTGACCTTCTGTTTGTCGACGTAACGCGCGCAATGTTCGTCTGAAGGCCGGACCAGTGAAGCCTCGGCTTCATCGACCTTTGCTTCGTAGGCTTGCCGCTGGCGTTGCCGTTCCGCCCAGATCTGTGCCTGCCGTTGCTGCGCCTCCCGATCAGCGCGCTCCTTGTATTCTGCCGCTGCTTTCAACAGCGCCTGGGCCGCCTGGTAGTCTCTGAGCGAGGACTGGTTTACTTCGATCAGCGGGCCGCCGCTCTGTAAGGGGCCTACGGTAAGTACCGGCGGGTTCGTATACTGGCGCCCGGCCGAGTCGCGCCACGGAGTCGCGACGTTCTGGCTGTGCACTTCGATATTGTAGGTGGCCTGACCGCCCGGCTGGTGAATCCATGCCGGCACGGCAGGTGAAAAGCCGGCAGGGCATTCTGCATTGACGTAGCGGGAGAAAATCGCGTCTCTCGAACCAAATAGCCGGTAGGGCTGCGTCATGTTGACGCAAACATGGTTAATCGCGCTGTTGACTCGTGTGGCGTTGGTGGGTACGAAGCGATTGTTGGTCAGCAAACCCCGGCTGTCCTTGGTAAAGAACGTGAGGATGACCTTGTTCATTCCATCCGGGACAAGATTAGCGCAGGTATCCGGCGCAACTTCCACGAGACCCTGGACCATGGCGCCGGACTGAAGCATGCCATCGTGCTCACCAACAGTGGCAAAATACAGCGAAGCAGTGCCCCGGTTGCACAGTCGCGAGCTGTCGATATCGGCTTGTGCCGGTTGCCAGGAAAGGACCAGCAGCACAGCGAGGAATGCGCTATTGGCGACTGCAAAACCTTGTCTTCGTTGTTTCATTCGTTGCGACTCCAGACTTAAGTATCTTCCGGCGAATCGACCGCTGCGCAGTGATTCCGCTTCGACTGATTTGAGCGTTGCCTATTCTAGTTGGCCAGCTCGCACGTGTCTGCTAGCCATGATGGTAAGGGGCTTTCGGCACGGCGAGTCTGTAAAATGCAGCCAAATAATTGTTCACAAGGAGAGGGTCGGTGGAGTCGGTCAGGGTTACTCGCACCAGCTATTACAGCTACGAAGGCACGCTCAAGTCGCCAAATATCACGCACAGCAATCTGTCGCTAAAAGATTTTGTAACGGCGGCAATGGATCGCGAGTTAGACCTGGCGATAAGAGGCTACGGCGTGATTCCTCCGCTGCATATCATGAACGATGTGTTTGCACGCGGGCAGAGCGGCAAGTCATACAGCTGGGTGCCGTTCCGTATTTCAGAGTCGCAATACGAGCGATTGGCCGGTGCACTGGTTGAGCATGCGCACGACGGATTTGTCATTGTGGACGAGAGCTTGTGGTCAAACCAGGATTTTAAGCAATGGTTTGCGGCTCTCAGGGCGAAAATAAAAGCCAACCCGACTTTCAAGCAACTGTCTTTCAGTGTTCAACATGAGATTCTTGGTATCCCGCTCGGTGAAGGCCAGTGGATTCCGAGAAACCTTGACCTGAAAAACAGGAAGTCGAAGAAAATAGACGGCGTGCTAAGTCCGTTAGGCAGCTTTTTCCGAGCGCTCGAGCACTGCACGCCGTATTGTTGTCGCCTGGAAGCGTTCAACTTCGACGCGGACAATGTGCTTGCGCAGGCCGACGAACTTGGTCGCAGCGAGATCATGCGTCTGCTCGATACCGCAATAATCGATATTGAGCAAATTGATGCTGATGTCGAAGTGTTCAAGAGTGAGCTGCTCAACTCGAAATTGATGCGGCAGGAACTTGAGCAGCTCCTGCAGCATTTCGCTACGGTCATTTCACGCCGGCAGGCTTGCTCCTGACCGGCGGTGCTCCTGGCTGGCGTGCGTTGCATAGTTTGCTAACTGGAGCAGCAGTAAAACCGCTGCAATACGAGCGCGCGTAGCGATATGGCTTACCCCGGCAAGTTTCCGCGTACCCATGCGTCGACGATAGCGCGCGCCCGCGCCAGTAAGTCAGGATGTCCGTCTGCCAGCACCTCCAGCAACAAGCGCTTTTCCTCCATATACACTTTCGCGAAGCGCGGATCGTGGGACTGGATAGACGCAGCATTATCGATCAGGTCGGCCAGTTTGATCGTATGGACACGCTCGTCACCTTTGGCGATGTGTTCTCTGTCAATTCGCTTGCGAGCTTTGCGGTTGCCATCTTCCGGCCGCGATATATCCGTGAGGTAGGTCACGAGATAGGCCACGTCGGTGCCGAAGTTGGACAAAATATCCTCAAGCGTCGTTTCTGTGTCTTCAACGGTATCGTGCAAATAGGCGGCAGCAAGCATTGCTTCATCCTCGACGACGCTGCCGACCAGCGCAGCAACGCGTTCGAGGTGTACGGTATACGGATCACCCGTGTACTTGCGTCTCTGCCCGATGGCATTGTGTGCCGTGAAGGCAAATAGCCTGGCGCTGGTGACGAGTTCACTCATTGTCGGTTTCCATACTTTCGGGTGTGCGGCCGATCATAGGGCAGCCCGGCAAGCTCAAGCCAGTTACCAAAGCGGTTACTGGAATGTGTGTGTCACGAACAAGCGCAATCTTTACTAGTTTCTTATCAGCAGCACGGTAGCTGGCTGCGAACCCTGGTTGCTGACTCGCACCGTGACCAGAGAATCCTGCATGGCCTGCCAGCGGCAAAGAAGGTAACCCTTTGGATTGACTTGTTTGCACAATACCGAGCCTTTGCTGTCGGTGACCGTTAGCACGATGGGTAAATGCTCGGCATGCTCTACATAGGCAATTGCGCCTGCGTCTCGCCGCGAAGGCGGACGCATGGAATAGTCGGAATGCGGCGGGATCACGAGCTTTTGCACGTATTCGTCACGCGAGGCGGGGTCGCCGAACAGGCTGCCGCCGTTCAACAGGCGTGGGCCATTACGAGATTCCCGGCCTGCCAGCATTTCCTGTGCTTTCTCCAGCAACGACGCGTCGCGTTCGGCCATCGCCAGGGCGAGTTCGATTTCCCGATCCGTTCGCGCAGCGACAACGGCACGTTCGCCGGCCGAATGATAGCCAGACTTCATTATGTTATCTCGCTCAAGCGCTGCTTCAATCATCGCAAGCGGGTCGTTGTTCTGCATGGCACGGCTAAATGCCTTTTCAGACGCAAACAGAGCTTCTGCCAGGGTGAATGCTTTGTTGGCTTGTGCGTTGCGGTTGTGTTTCCCCGGGCTGCCCGATTGACAGGCAGTCAGTGCCAGCAGCATAACGAGCACCGGTAATATTCTGGTAATAGGATTTTTCACTGACAGCATCATGTTTTCGAAACGCGTACCTAACCGCAATAGTTTGTGATCGCAAAGGGGTATATCCGCTAAGATGCGGCGGGAGTTTTGAATTGTTAAGCGATCAGTATGACGAATGCAAATACAGAACAACTCGCGGTATTGATTGTTGAGGACGATCATACGGCTGCCGATCTTGTTACGCAGCAAGTAGCAGCACTTGGGTGGATCTCGGCAGTGGTTAGCAATGTGCAGGCCGCACGTGCTGAATTCGCTGCCAAGGCCTTCGATATTGTGGTGCTCGACAGAATGCTCGACGACCAGGAAGACGGACTTGCGTTGCTCACCTGGTTTCGCGAGTTGGAATCCGCGACGCCCGGCGTACTCGTTGCGAGTCGATTAGGGACCGGCGCAGACCATATCCGCGCGCTGGATCTCGGTGCCGACGACTACATTAACAAACCCTATGACATTGAGGTCTTGAATGCCCGGTTGCGAGCGTTGGCGCGCAGGTTGACGGGGCGGCGCGCGCCGGAGTCTGTCGAGGTCTGGGAGGATCTTGAGATTCGGGTGCTGAATCGCAGCGCTTTGTGGAAAGGGCAGCAAGTGAGCTTGCGGCCACAATCGTTTGACGTGCTTCGCGTGCTCGTGGCCTCCAGGGGGGAGTACGTCAGTCGAGAGACGCTCTGGCACACAGTGTGGCAAAGCTACAAGAACCTGCCGCCGCAGGAGACTGTGATTAATACGGCGATCAGCCGGCTGCGCAGCAATCTTGCCAGCGTTGAGGGCGGGCCCGTAGTAGAGAGTGACCGACTCGGTTACCGAATAGCGCTGGCAGCATCGGCCTAGTTTATGTTTCGGCGTATGCATTACATCCTGGTGGGGTTGATAGTTGCGACGGCCGCTGGCACGAGCATCGCGGCCGTGGTGATCGTCGACCGGGCCGTGGAGGCGGCAGCCAGGACAGACATCGAGTCGGAACTCAGAGAATTGTCGCGCTACCGAAGCGACTTCAAGATAGTCAGCATTGCGGATGCGATCGACTTCAGGGTTGCGCCGGGTAGTCAGCCATCGATGCTGTATTTGCTGGTGCGTGGCGACGGATCGCAGGTTGTTGGTAATCTTGCCGAGTGGCCGCCGGAGGTGCCAAAAACAGCGGGCTGGTACCGATTTAAGCTGGCGGAGCCAGGTGGTTCTTCGTCCGACATTCTTGCCAATGTATCGCTTATTGACGGCGCATTTCCGGTGCTGGTAGGGCAGCGCCTGTCGGCCTACGGCGCCCTCAAAAGGGAATTTGTGCCGCTCGTCATCGTGCTGGTACTGGTCCTGTCGGTCGCGTTGTTGCTGATCGTATTTCGTACAAGCGCACTCTTTCGCGATCGGGTAACGCAGATGAATAGCCTCCTCACGCGCGTTGGTGAAGGCCACTTGCATGAGCGAGTTGCTGCTGCGGAGCTTGCCCGGGGTGACGAACTGGCCGAGCTTGCACGGCACATCAATCTTGCCCTCGACGAGAATGCGCGGCTCATGACGGGCCTTGATGCTGTCAGCCAGACCGCGGCACACGAGATCAATAAGGAGCTTAGCCACCTGCGCGACCTGGCGGCCGCGAATCAACAGCCGGAGCTTGTTGCATCGGCGGATGCGCTTCTGCAATTGCTTGGAGAGATTCTTGAACTCTCAAGGGTTGAGTCCAGCACCGGTGCAATGATGACGAATGTTGATCTTGCAGAGGTTGTTGAGAGTGCGAGCAGCCTGTACGCGGATGCTTATGCAGACGCCAATGTGGCGCTGGTTGTCGATGCACCGCCGGTGACCGTGTTGGGGCAGTCGCATTTGTTAACCAACGCGGTTGCCAACCTGTTGAATAATGCACTGCGGCATTCGCCTTTAGAGGGATGCGTGCGGGTGCTGATAGAGGTTGCAGCGGACTCTGTCACTCTAAGTGTTGTCGACGAGGGTGAGGGTGCCGAGTCCGACGATCTTCGCGAAATACTGCGTCGAACCCGCCAGGGGCAGGTAGCTGGCTACGGGTTCGGCTTGCGTTTTGTGCAGGCAGTCGCGATCCGTCACGGCGCACAGATGCGCATCAGCAATACATCGCCGGGCTTTAAAGTAAGCATGGTTTTCGCAGCGCGACAACGAAACTGAGATCGGGAGAGCCGCAATGAGTAAACATGCTGGGCCGACTGAAGCGGGCAGTGGCGGCAATCTGGGCCACCGCTCCATGGATCACCGTACTTACAATTCGGAGATCAAACATGCTGCAAAAAAGAAGCGACGTCAGCAGGATAAAGTGCGTGTCGAGGCACAATGTGAACAGACCAACAACAAAAAGGAAAATACTGGTGCGAAATAGCAGGGCCGCGTTACTCAACCTGGGCTTTCTCGCTGTCGCCTGGCTATTGCCAGCCGGCGCGTGGGCCTACGACTATGGTAGTTCCGTCAATGTGTGCAACAAAGGTGATATCGACCTTCACTACGTAGCATTCGCGACCAATGACTCTTTCTTCGGTGGCTACAAAGCGAAAATTTCCGCCTGGCACACGGTTGAGCCAAACGACTGCGAAGATGTTGGGATCTCGGGCTATGCGACAGTTGCGCTTGGCTTTTTGCAGATCAACGACAAGGGCGTTCGCGGTAATCCTGTGTATGTTCTTGAAGATGCGACATCCGTTGGCAGTACTGAGTGGGCGCCGGCGAGGCTGTGCGTGCCGGTCAACGACCGGCTTTCGGACAGTGGTACGCACGGTGCAATCAGTAGTCGTTACAGGCCGCCATGCAAGCAAGGCTTTGCCGAGTTCAGGATGTCTTTCGGCGTTATCCCGAACGGCAACTGGCCTACCTACAACCTGAAAGCGCGCGGCTCGGATATCTTGGCACCCTGGCCCGCCTTCACGGCAACGCCAGGCGCAAAAGCTTCGCCGGCACCGGTAAACAAGAGCTCCATGAGCAATGCGGAAGTCGCAGCGAAGATTATCCTCGGTGCGGCGCAGGGCCTCGAGGACGGCAAGATCCGTAAACTGGCCGCTGAATGTGAGTCGAGCATGCTGACGATAGCCTTTGCGTTTACCAAGGAAGGGCCAGCCGCCGCCTGCAAGTGCATAGCGCGCAATGTTGTCAAAAGGGAGCCTTCGAATGTCGTCTCAGGGATGATTGCCGATATCGACGCAGGGCAGGACTTCGACGCGGTCTTCGAGAAGATTCCGGAGGCGAACTTCGAGCGTTACCTCGAGAGCTGCGCTACGCCTGCGAATCAATGAAGGTTTGCGGCAGGCAGTGGGGCGCCTAGTCCTGGTCGAGAGCCTGTTCGCGTTTTAGCGCCGTGCGACGTTTCTTGCTGGCTTCCCGCTTCCGTTGACGCCGGCTTCGGCCTGGCAGCTTGTTTAGCAGCGAATTGCCCCAGACGAACAGTCGATTGGTCTTTGTTCTTGTAGGTGAGCTCATGAGTTCGTTTCCAGCCGGTGCAGTGTTGTACTGTATTTCAATCCTCGGCGTAGCTGTGATATACCTTGTGCTTGGGCCAAAACCAATAAAGATAAATGATGCTCAAGAATCCGGAATCTGCCTTGTCAGTGCGAAAAAGCGCGCAGTCTGTTCGCGGGCCGCAGCAGCGCCAGCCGCTATTATTGCTCTTTTCAGCCGCACTTGTCTTTGCTGGCTGCAGTCACGACGAGGAACAGTCAAGTGCGTACTCGGGCCCACTTTACCCGGGGGCCGGGCTCAGCTTTGAGTTCGATGAAGCGTCGCTGCAACTGGCCGCTGAGTACGGTGATATCTACGCCGATGCGGGCAGGGCGTGGTACAACGCGCCGCTGGTGAACACCACCGATACCTATTCAATTGGCCGCGCCGGCAACGGCGAGACGCTGGCAGCGGGCGAGATCAGCGTAAGCCTTTTGCCCGTCGCTGCGCTCGAGGGTATTGCCGTCGACGGTGACGGTTCTGTTAGCGGCCGTTATGGCGATGTGAGTTTTACCGCGGGCGGCTCCGACGGTGACCAGGGTCACGCCCAGTTCCGCAGTTCTGGCTCGGTCTTGACGGTCGCGCTGGACGGCGAGAGTGCATCGTTAACCTGGGGTGAGGTAACAATCGATGGTTACGGCGAGCTGAACAAAGCGGAGCGTGCTGCGTTGCGCGCCATGAGTACTGACCCGATGGCAAGAGCCATTACGATGGTTGCCCTTGACCTCGGTTGCAGGAATGAGGCGCAGCAACTCGATGCGGGCGCATTTGCGGCCCTGCTGTTTCCCTGGCAAATGATTCTGAAATACGAGATCGCGGATCGCGGTCGTGCAATTCCACATTTCCTTGCTGAATCGAGCTGTCGCTTCACCGGTTTTGCAGAAGACGGCACCGAAGAGCCGCTTAACCTCGCTGTCTTCTGGGATAACAGTCACCCAATTCCCACTACGTTGTACGCGTTTCCCTTCGATGGCGATGGCCAGCGGGAGAGTCGGCCATGAAAGTAATGCTGAACAGGATTTTCGCGAGTGCGCCCGTGTTGGCGGTCGTATTGGCCAGTGGCTTTTTCATGTTGGCTCCAACGCCAGCCTGGGCACCCGTAATACCAATTATTCCTGAACAACACCCGATTCCGGCACCTAGCCAGACGTTCTGGAATGAATTCGGTGAGGATGGCGGCAAGTGCCCCGGCGCATGCGGCTCGGGTTGTCCTGACAGTTGCAAAGTTGAGCCTTTCAAGCGCTGCCACCCGACGCACGCGAATGTCCCGGTTTCCGGTGAGTCGTATACCTGCGGAAGTCACGCTGCGTGCAGTGCGCTTGAAGACTGCCAGGGCGGTTGCGCGAATCCGTCGCTGGCCGGCAACGATGCGCTCGGTAGGCTGTTGGGCATCCGGCCCGCGCATGCGCCCGTGATACCAGTGCCGCCGGGTGAGCAACCGGATTTCGAAGCTGGCCAGTGTAGCCTGGCTTGCCAGAACCAGGCGCGCCGCGCCGGTGGCATGGGGATTGCCGGCTCGCAGGCCGCGGCGGGTTGGGCCCTCGGC
>TARA_R110002049_G_scaffold64920_1_pt1 | contig 23267 bp, 10 predicted proteins | sample TARA_R110002049 | Tara Oceans TARA_R110002049 (sample SAMEA4396941) | marine metagenome | biome: Polar Biome; feature: [SRF] surface water layer (ENVO:00010504); material: water (ENVO:00002006), including particulate matter (ENVO:01000060) such as... | depth 5 m
GGATTTGACTTAGTTTTTAATCAGTAAACTTGCGGATTTAAGGTTAAATAATAAATCTTGATACATGTATTCAATATCAGTATCATCATCTGAACCCCAAACCTCACCTTCATCCCTAAAAACAAAATCTATAGTAGGGGATAAATCACTAGGAAATCCTTGCCCCCAAATACTCGGTTGATCTGCTTTTCCCCAGTCTTCTCTTGTATAAAAATCGCCTGTCTGAAATTCGCCAATGTTTCCTACTTTATCCATTTCGGTAACCAAGCCAGTCCAATTCGCTATAGATTGTCCTAGCCAGAAACCATATAGTTTATCTAAATATGCTGTTCTTGAAATGACTAAATCTGATGATTTTGGTGAATAATCTCTATAAGACAAGTTGGAATCAATAATAAAATTATGGTTCCTTTTTTTGATCGCATTATTACAAGATATACAGCTAGAAAAAATTACTATAAAAGCTGAAAGCCATTTCATCCTTTCTTTAAATTGAAAATATTGAACCATTATAATTGAAGACTAATTACGCAAAGTATAAAGTTATACTATTTAAAATAGCGATCTTAAAATGTTACAAATAAATTATACTCTTAACCACTGAATTTATATAGAATTATCATTGAAATACGTGATACTAACTAAAATGAATTTAGCTACTCTTCTTTTTCCTTAGTAAAATAGCCCAATCCATATTGGTCTCCGACGGTGGCTTCCCAATCTCAGATTCTTTGCCTCCCTCAATTTTGATTACTGAGCCTTTCTGAAATGCTCCCCCTTTTCTTGGGTTATACCAAAGTATCTCGAAATTACCTGTTTGATCTTTTAAGTCGATAATAGCCTTTTCTCCATTTAAAAGATATACCAAATACGTATCACCGTCCTTTCCGAAACAAAAACCTGAACCGATTATAAGCTTTTCATCCATATTAACCATTTCTGGATAGGGGAGTGTCTCAAAAAATTCTTTGGCAATGGCGGATTGACCCCACATCTTGCTACGACTTCGTAAATCTTCTGCGTTTAAGTCATTTGGTGGCTTTAGCCATCCAAAATACCATTCAACACCAGCACCACCAGCAGTCAAGGTTGACCACAAAACATGAGTTCTTAAAGAGTCTATTCTTGTATTATTATCGTCATCAGGAGCACCAGTATGCCAAGGCCCAATTTCATCCATTGTAACAACCCATGGCTTTTCTGATTGTTTGGATAAATTGACATATTTTTTTATATCATGATGAATGTCGGTTATATTACCTATTTGCATAGAAACTCCGTCTAATTTGTTGTAGCCAACCAGTTTTTTTAGGATATCTTCACGCATAAAATCTTCTGGTAGTGTGTGAATGACGACAGGATTTTTATAAGGGTCATTGTCTTTGATATACCGAATCATTGCATAACGTTGCTGGTCATTTTGTGCATGTGGCCACCAAGGTGCCGAACCGTTTTCCTCACCCATATTCCAAATGATATTTTTGTGATGTGAAAACCGAGCGATAAGTTCTCTGTAGTATAATTTTCTTTCAACTCCTGTATTTCCATCATCTAAAATGAGTTCATTCTCTTTTTCTTGCGTAACTAATTGGATTATAACTCCTAAATTTTCTGCATGTGAAAACACAATATCCCACTGTGCTAATTTACTAACATCATATCTCAAGAAATCTGCCTTTCTATGACTTAGAAACGGCCAAACATCTCTTGCATCTCCCTCTATGTTAAGTGTGAGAGCATAAATGGAATTCATGTTTTGGTCAGCCAGATAATTCAAGGCGCCTATAATTCCTTTACCCTTTCCATTCTGCCATGTGGGGTCACCATCTTTCCAGTCTTTAACATGCGGTTCCCATGTTTTGAGATATCTCTTTTCAGAATCATAGGAGTAAGTACTGTCAATATCAGCGAATGCTAAAAAATTTTCTGGTGAATTTGTTCCCATTTTTAAAATTGGTTGTCCGTTTTTAGTATGGAAATAGCCGCTATTATGATGTTGAAGTCGGCCTCGTTTAGCGAATAATTTAGCATCAGGTTTAGCAGGTAAAACCTTTATAACCCCTTTTTTATCATGATGTTTTTCGATAGGAACTCCAGAGTATTTATCTTCCGAGATCGATAGATTTTTGCCTTTTTTAAAATATACATGGTAGGTCCATTCTCCAACTTGATCTGGAGTAAACATAACCCTCCAAACACCTCCAGATGAGGCGCTGGTTTCGGCAGCATTACCATCTGCTGCATAAAACCCAGGAACAGATAACCGACGATTACCTATGCTAAAGTCAACTTGTATTTTATAATCCGTAAATGGATTCACGGGAGCGGTTTCACTAGTTGATGATATAGCAAAATCCAAATTAAGTGGTTCATTCTCAAAAAAATCGTTGTTCTGCCCAAAAAATAAAATTGGGAATATTATATTAAGTAAAACAAAATAGTTTCTAATAACCATATTTATATATTTTGTGAATTTTTCTACGAACAACGTCACAATCTTAAAAAAATTTAGGGTCAATAATTCCAAAAAAACCTTTACAACTTAAGCAAAAATGGCTTATCACTCATTCCATAAATCAGGAATCAATTCATATCCGCAGGGATTCAAAGGTATTTGATTATAAGGCTCTACTTTTTCCGAATGCACATCATATAATCTTTTGGCTGTTTTTTTAATTGCCAATACCATATACTTATAAGGACGATCGGTAACATCTACTAAACCACAATTATAGTTTTCGCCATCGTAGCGTCTTCCAGTTAAATCCTGATCAGACCATTGAAAATAGCCTACCCCAATTAAACCAGGGTGATCAAAAGCTTGTTCTGTGTATAGCCTGTAGGCCACTCCTCGTTCTTTTTGGTTTTCAACCTGTACCAACGCCTGCGCCATACCTCTATCTACAGTTCCTGTGTGATATTCGCCTATAATCATGGGTAGCCCTGTTACATTCAAAACCCTATCCATATCTTCTTTAGGAGGCGTTAAATCATAACAATTAAAACTGAAGACATCAAAGACTTCTTTACAAATTTCTAACATTTCATTTTCTGGAATTTTTCCAAATCGGATTCCGAGGGTAAGATGGTTAGGATCATGTTTTCTTACGGCTGCCTCTACAGTTTGAAGAAATGTTTTGAAGCTGTCATAAATAAATACTTTTCGTCTTTCGGGGGTATCCCCATTGGCTAGGAAATTGTTTAAAGCAATTTTAATGGGCATATTACTGGTTGCGTTTAAAATTAAATCACACAATCTAGATTCTTGACCCAACCATGATGGTTCATTACCTGTAAAGTAACCAATAAGCCATGGGTTGTCTTTGTATAGAGCTACATACTCCTGAACTGCCTTTTCAATGTTAGATTCAAAATTAGCAGCATATACATCTGTAAGGCCCATAATACTTTCGCCAATCCCAAGCCCCCTTAATTGTAGCATAAATGGCTTTTGATTCATGTTAATAATGTCTCTACTAGACCAATTAGCAATTGTATTTAACCCCCAATTCGTCATTCTGCTGATAATCATGTCATTTGATTTAGTAGTATAGTCTTCTCCAAATCGACGGAATAAATTCCAGGTTCCGAAGGATACAGAATTTGGGTTAGAAGGGTTATACCCAATACCTTCCGGTGGCATTTGTTTGATAAAATTGGATCGTTTATCCAAACGATGCACATCGCCTCCATTGCCTGGTTCTATACAATCTACGCCCAAGGATAAAAACTGATAACCATCTGGATCTACGAACCACCATTTTCCATCAACTTTTTCGGTTCTAAAAAAACCTGTCGCCTCTACTTGGGCATTTAGATACCCCCCGTATTTTGAATAGTTAAAATCTTCTTTTAGGCTCAAGTCCAATTTTTCGGCCTCCCATTCTGATTTCAATTGTTCAATGGATTCAATTTTTTCTTCAAAATCAACCAAATTTGATTGACCAAACTCATCAACAACAGGTGCTATACCAAGGTATTGATCCCCAGGATCATTTTTGTGCAAACTAATAGTGCGCAATTCAAAAGAAGGGTTTCCTATAGGAACGTGCATTCTAATCCCAATGGAATCAACGCCTTTTAACGGGCCACGCTTTCCGCCCAGATTGAACCAGCCCGTATACCGTGGTTGGTTCATTGTGCCAGCAATATCGCTTGCTGGATCAGGCAGTTGGGTATAAAACCGTAAAGGAATGGCCAGTTTGTTCCAGCCATTGGGCACATAGCTCATTACACGTATTTCATTATAGCCTTCGTCGGTTGTAAAACCAACTTGAAACCGTTGGGGTGTAGTAATCATCATTTCCAGGACCACAAAATTATAATCGCTCCAATCCGTTTCAAGCCCCGGGCTTATATCTTTTATTGCAAATTTTTGTCCTGAAACTTTTTTGCTGCTATCAAATTGAAGTTTAAAATGTTTTTCCGTCGCCTTATTGCAAGACAGACTTAATAAACACACTAAAACGAGATAGACAATCACAGATGGAATTTTGGATATAAGTTTCATGCTTTTTATTTAAACTTGAGGAAATTATTATTAAATTAATCTAATTCAGTGTTGGCCCATAAATTACTTACTGACAATTCTACCGCTTTGGTTAAATCTTCTTTTGCTTTTGCTAATTGCCCTAAACCTTTATACCCGAGACCGCGTAATGTATAAGCTCTTGATTCTTTAATATCTTCACTTTCCTTTTCGCCAAAAATGGCAAAAAACCCATCAGCTACGTCATTATTGGCGTTTAATATTTTATCACCTTCTTCAATCAATTCATTAAAAATACGGTTGGCCTCAGTTTTGTTATTTAACCTTAAAAAACTTAATCCCTTATAATAATTCATTATTCCAGATCGCTTTGATGTTTCTTCATTAATTGCCAAATTATAAAATTCTTTTGCCATTCCTTTATTATTTAATGCATCATATGCCCTAGCAATAAAATAGTTCACTTGAACATCTCTGTTTCCTGAACGCGCACTGCCAGCCTCTTCATCAGGGACTTGGGCCATTAAAAAATGATCAAGTGCTTTTTGATACTCTTTTTTAGCCATATATTTTAATCCCAATGCTAGTTGTGCATCGATAATGACTTCACGAACCCTTGAACTTCCTTCGCGATAGCTAAATGCCTTCCCCTTTAAAAGCGCAACAGATTTTTCGGGCTTCCCCGCTGACGTAAACACCATAATTTGACGAACAAATGCATCATCCCGATTATTTACAGCCTCTTCATTTCCTTCAAATAATTTTAGTCTAGTCTTAATGGAGCTATTATTTAACTCGTATAAATTATCGAGTTCAGTAAACAAAATAGCATCATGATTATCAAGCTCAATCGCTTTTTCATAATAAGGAATGGCTTTTGAAACATCTTTATAATGTCTATAATACCCCCATCCTAAGTTACGATATGCCATGGCTAAATCTGGTTCATTTTTTACAGCGCTTCCCCAATATTCTATAGCCTTTTTAGGTTGTTTATTATAAAGAATATTACCGAGGTAATAATTGGCTTTCCCATCATTCGGATTATGTTCTAAAGCCTTATTTAGTACTTTAACAGTTTCTAAACGATAAGGAAAACTGTAATCTGTAGGCAGAGCCTGTGCTTTTTTAAATAGTTTTATAGCTTCATCTTTGTTACCAAATTCACTATGGATATATCCCAAGTAATAAGTAATAATTGGATCTTCTCCTTTGTAAGCTAACAACACATCCTGCGCCTCAGTTAGCATGCCCTCATTTATATAGCCAACAGCAAGCTCAAGATAGTTTTGATTGAAATTCCTCATTTTTTTTGTAAATGAAACCATTGCTTTTTGTACCTTCTCATTGTTTCCCGAGGCTTTTGCTACTAAGTAAATTTCATTGGCAACCCTAAAGTTAAGAGGGTCAATTTCTGCAATATTTGAAAGTGTTTCATTTGCACCATTAAAGTTCCCTAATTTTCTTTGAATAGAAGCTTTTAAACCAATAGCACGGGTATTTCTAGTATTAGTAGAAAGCGATTCATTTATTTGATGTAGTCCTTTTTTAAAATCTTCTTTAATACATGAAATCTGTGCCAATTCAAAATAAGCTGCCGAATGGAAAGCATAATCCCAAGTTGCCCGGTAAAGCGTATCAACAGCTTCATCATAAAGCTCCAGAGCTTTCAATGTTACCCCTTGAAGATATAGGGCTTCTGTGTTTTTAGGACGGGTATAATCCGTTGTTATTCTTTTTATTGCTGTAGAAAAATATGTTCTCGCCGTTTCGTAATCACCATTTTTAAGATATTGATTACCCATTGCTGTATTGGTGCGACTATTTGATGGATCGCGTTTTAAGGCTTCCTTATAATAGAGGTCGGACTTTTTGTAAAATTGCTCCATTCTACTTCCTGTTACATATAGCTCTTCTACTGTTTCTATATCTTCAGGCAATGGTGGTCTTTCAACTTCTTTAGGTAATTCTGTTGGTTTTTTCTTTTCAAGAGGCTTGTATGATATGATAACTTTATTGGTTTTTAAATCAATCATTTCAGTGTATAAATCGGTCAAAACAAAATCAGCTTTCATCTTAATCGATTCCGCAAATGCTTTATGTGGAGAGATTTCCAAGTCCTTTTGAAAAAGGATATTGTCACCCTTTTTAAGAATAATTCGGGCACTTTCTAGTTTTTGTGTAGAATAATATCCAAGAAAAACGTTATTCCCTTCTCGCTTTTCTAGATTAACAGCGGCATCCAAATTGGCATTTTTAAAACCTTCGATATCCCTTACTGGGTACCAGTATTGTTTCCATCTTTTAACCTCATAAGGTTTAATCCATGTGTAATCTGGTTGATTATCGGAATAGGCACCTACCATAATTTCTACATAAGGGCCACTGGTTTCAGTCAATCTTCCTTCTGTGGCTTGCCCTACAGGACCAGACCCCCATTCCCAACATTTGGCTCCTTTAATAATATTGTGGTCTCCAATATGTACAGTACCACTATTTGTTCCGTGGTCATACCCTCCCATAAAATCTTCCTTCAAATCCCAAGCAAAAAATGAGGCCGATTGTTTTACATTTTTCCACCAACTAATATCGACACCTTCAGTAAAATCTTGACCTACATATTCTTCTGTTGAAAAAGGCCATTGCGTAAAATCATTTTTAGAATGAAATGTTGCAAATTCTACACTAGGCGGAAATATGATTTGATAATTTTCATTGGTATGTGCAGCAACATTTGCCCAATATAAAAATGTATTGGTGTATGGGGTTGGATTATATAGAGACAATTCTGCCTCAAAATAAGATTTGCCCGGACGCACTGTAACACCCACTGTCCACCGCATGCGATGACGCGGTTCGGTTTCACCTATAAATATGGTTTTGCTTCCATCTTCATTTTCAGCCATGCTATAATCCATATCCAGCATGGTTGATGCCCGATGATGATGAAATACACACCATTCTATCCCTCCGGATGTCCAAGCGCCGGTCATACCTATATTTGACGGTTTTACTTCGTTATTTTTATAAATAAAATTATAATCATTGGATTTATCGGTTGCGTAATACAATTTTCCCCCCATTTCAGGCGTAATACCTAATTCGATATAGTCGTTTTCAAGCTTTAAGGTTTTCCATTCCTGTGTTTCCTTTGTATTAGAAATGACATCATTTAACGCATAAGGATAAATAACTTTTCTAGCGCCCTGATAATTTTCTCCGGTGAAGAAAATAGGTGCCTTTTCTGCCGCTTCTACTTTATACGTTGGAAGCGTCCACATGTCTTCGACCATTTTCACTTGTGCTAAAAGGGTTGCACCTATGAAACACATAGATAAAACAAAAAATCTTGTTTTAATTCCGCTCTTGCTATTCATTATTACTGGCATTAAAAGTTATTGTTTTAAAAGAAAATGATATTGCCATTTTCTATTTATTTCATTTGCTTTAGATGAACCTTAATCCAAATATCAGATGGTCTATAAGCTAAAGCTTTTTCAAATTCAGCTTTGGCTTTAGTTTTATCATCAAGACCCTGATATGCTAAACCCGTAAGATAATGTTGCGTTGCCGCTTGGTAATCTTCTGATTGACCGCCTTCAAATTGGGTGAAAAACGTGCTGTTGTCCGCACCTTGCGCATATTTCAACAATTTATTGAACAACTCTGTTGAAGCTTTCTTTTGTCCAGTTATTTTCAATGCTAATCCTTGATAATATATGTACTCTGTGTCATCTCCTCTGAAAGGAATATTCATAGCTATTGCTTTTTCGTAGTGCGCTTTCGCTTTAGCCTTTTCTCCCATATTATCATAAGTAAAACCTAATAGGTAATTAAATTGCGCCCATCTGGCCCTACCAAATCTACCCACAGGATAGTCTATAACCTTCTTAAAATTGGCTTCTGCTTTACTTAATTGCTTTGAATCAAGGTATTCCATACCTCTTAAGGTATACGCACTCAAATAAGTATCTTGCATCTCTCGTTCGCCTTCAAGTTGCGGAAACGTATTATTTTCTATAATATCGATGGATTCCTGATAATTTCCAACTTCTAATGCTCGGGTCGCAAAACGTAATAATGTTTCTGTTCGCATACGAGTCGTCTCATTATTGTCTTTCAACAATTCATATTTTCTCTGCGATGACACCTTGTTTTTCTCATATATTTTATCAAGCTCAAAAAGTAATCGGGGATCATTTGGATTTAAAGCTACTGCTTTTTCATAACTTTTCATCGCCTTATTATTATCGTGATTTATTTCTTCGTAAGCTAAACCAAGATTGCGATGTACGATGTAAAATGAATTATCCAGTTCACGTGACAGTTCCCACATCTTAATGGCACGATTTGGCTGTAATTCATAAAACAAGTTCCCCAGGTAATAAGGTGCTTTTGCATCACTAGGGTTTACTGTCATGGCATGCTCAAGCACAACAATCGATTCCGCTCGATAAGGGAAGCTATAGTCGTGGGGCATCGTAGCTGCCTTTTTATAGTAATTTAAAGACCCTGCGGCATCTCCTAGTAAATGGCTGTAATAACCAAGGTAATAATATAGCATTGGATAGGTATTACCCACCAACTCCAATCGTATTAAAACGGCTTTAGCTTCTTTGAAAAGGCCACAATTGCCATAGCTGGTTGCAAGTTCAAGATAGGCTTCAACCTCACTGCGCATGAGTGCTATTAAATTGTTAAGTGTACGCGCTTCGTTTGAATCCGCTGTTTCCTTTTGATTAAGATACAATTCATTTAGCGCCCAGTGATTAAGTAAATCTTTTGAAATAAGCTGTTGAAGAATTTCTTTTGCTGAATTATAATCCCCTGATTTTCTCAGTAAAATTGACTTTAATATTAACATGTTGTCGTTTTCAGCATTTGTAGATAACGCTCTGTATATATGCTCTAAAGCCTTGTCAATATCTCCTGCATTGCAATCCATTTCTGCTAATTGGTAATAGGCTGCTGAATGCCATGCCAAACTCCATGTTGCTTTATACAAATTGTCATAAGCATCTTTTGTTTTTCCCAGTGCTCGCTGTGTAATACCCAGATAATAAAGTGCTTCCCCGTCTTTGGGTCGTGTGTAATTCATGGTAATTCTATCGGCAGCCGTTTGGAGGTAAGCTTCGGCTTTTTTCCAGTCTTTTGCCTTAATAGCTAGTATGCCTAACTGGGTATTCACACGGTAATCGTTAGGATCTCTGCGAAGTGCTTCATCATAATAAGGCATGGGGTTAGAGGCATTGTAAAACTGATTAAGCCTAAGGCCTATGAGGTATAATTCTTCGATGGTTTTAACATCTTTTGGTGCTGCTGGTGGTTCTAGTGGTTCAGGCATGCCCTCAGAAGGCGGGTGGTGTTCTATCGGAGCAAAGCGCAATAGTACTGAACCATTGGTATCCATTAATGTAAGGGTTAAATCATCTTCAGTTAAAGTTTCCGATAATTTCATGTCATGTGAAAAAGGTTTATCTGGCCCAACATAGGTCACTTTTTCATAAAGTGTTTTTCCTTTCGATTCTAACCGCACGGTAGCATCTTGAACAGGAGACGTGGCATTTATTCTTATTTTCGCAACGCCATCATTTAGCTCTAGGTTCATTGCGCCTCTTTTATTGGCATATTTTAAACCTCCCAATTCCCGAATAGGAAACCATATCATTTTTCCGCTTTTCGATTCGTAGGGTTGAATCCAACTATAGTCTGGTTGATTATCGGTATAAAACCCCGCCATCAATTCAATATATTGGCTGGAATTATCGGTAAGCCCGCTATTGATTCTTCTTCCTGCAGGGTTGTTTCCATCAGCCCAATATTTCATGCCTGGCATGATGTGATGATTGCCTATCCAAGCTGTACCCGCTTGCTTGCCATGGTCGTATCCTCCAAAATAATCTTCCTCAGGTTTCCAAGAAAAAAAAGAAGATGGTACACCAACATTTTTCCATTTGCTTATATCAACATTGGTATAGTCAAAATGATTGTAGTTGCCATCTGCTATAGGCCATGTAGTCATTTCCCTTTTGGCATGTTGTGTTACATACTGAACTGACGGTGGGAAAATAACTTGATACGTAGTATCTACATGAACAGAAGGATTGGTCCAAAACAAAAATGAATTAACAATAGGCGTTCTGTTTTGGGGTTTTATGGTCATTTCTACAATGGAAGACTTAGGGTAAACGGTATAACCAACTAAAGCCCTCATTCGGTGTCTTTTATCAGTGTTTGACACCCAAATCGTCTTACTTCCGTCTTTATGATCTTCGGTTGTGTAGTCCATTGGTTTCACTGTATTAGGACCATGATGATGCGGGAAACCCCAAGCGTTGGAACCAGATATCCAATTCCCAATCATTCCTATTAACGATGGTTTTACTACATCATTTTTATAAAACCACATGTAATCGTTTGTTTTATCTAAAGCATAGTATATTCGACCACCAAGAGAGGGTATAATCCCTAATTTGATAAACTCGTTTTCTACAGTGAGAATATCATAATCCATATTTTCCTTATCCGTGGTTAAGTTGTCGTCCATTGGGTAAGGATAAATTCGTCGTTGCACGCCTTGATGGGTTTTTCCTTCGTAATACCTAGGCATCACATTGGGTTCTTCATTTTTATAAGTCGGCAGGGTAATGGTCTCTTCAGTAACAGTCAATTGCCCATATGAGCTCAAGCCAAAACCAAAAAGAAGAAAAAAAATAATACCTTGATACATAGCGTTTTTCATTTTCATAGTTTATTAGTTTTAGTGTTGTGAATGGTTTGAAATATATTATATTCTTTTTTTTAAAGTAATTTTATTTTGAAGACATCAGAATCTTAGTCTAAAACTCGATGTAATGAAACAGCGTCATCATTAATCGCAGAAATCAAATAATTAGTCTCGCCAATTTTTATTTTACCTATTTTTTTACAATCTCCTTTTATAAACAGGCCACTTTCCGCTGGTTTAAGTGCTTTCAGGTTTTCGATATTCTTATCAAAGGTAATTATGCTTCCGTAACTAGCATCATTTCTTGTCGTTTCAACTTCGGAAACATAGAGGTTTCCCGCAACAAGAATTTCTTTGATTCCATCTTGGTTAAAATCCTCGATAAGGATGTCGTTAATTGATGAAATTTGAGCATAATTAGGCAGTTTTATTTTCTTAAAGCGCCCATTGTCATTTTGTAAAATATAGGATGAAAACGTATTGGCATTTAATTCAAGGGCATCCTTTAAGCCCAAGTCTGAATATACATCTTCAACATTCGCAATGGCAAAACTATTATAATCTTTAAATTTCTCCTTTAATTCGGGTAATTGTTGCGAAGAACATTGTTTACCTCTTACAGGGTAATAATTGCCCCCTTGTGGATAACTTAAAACAATATCTGTACTTCCGGAATTATTAAAATCCTTGGTAAAAACCTTGAAAGGCTGATCTGTAGTTGCTTTGTATTTATAATTATCCCCAAGGTTTCCTAAAACCAGATCCATATCCCCATCATTATCTAAATCTTCCGTTTCAACAGAAAACCACCAGCCAAACATATTCTCCAACCCTAAGGTTTCATTTATAGCTTTATTAAATTGACCATTTTCATCTTGTAAAAGTACCCAAGGTTCCATCCATTCACCAACAAGTACTAAATCTGTTTTTTTATCCGAATTTATGTCTACCCAAACGGCATCCGTTACCATTCCAGAATCAAGCAATTCTGGTGATATCTGTTTTGTAACATCTTTAAAACTTCCGTTGTTGTTTTCATAAATAAAACTACCCTGTGATAATGGGTAATTATGAGGTAAATGCCTAGTGCCTACAAAAAGATCAAGATCTCCATCATTATCAAAATCCTGGGTTTTTACAATGCTTCCACTGGTCATATTATCTGGTAGCATATGTGTCCCGTCAATAAAATTTCCATTTCCATCATTAACAAGGAGTCGGTCTTTATAATTTTTATTCCCAGGCTCAAATTCATTCCCACCAGATACCACGTAAATATCAAGGTCTCCGTCATTATCAAAATCTAAAGAAATGGCATCAACATCTTCATTAATTTTATATGTTTCGAATAGTTCGTTTTCTTTTTTAACAAATTCACCGGTTATATCTTGAAAATAGAGCATGGCTTGGTTACCAGAACTTCCTCCAAAGAAAATATCATCTCTATGGTCATTATTGAAATCGGCAACAACCATGGCTGGTCCAAATTGGGACATTTTATGCGGTAATAATATTTGAACACCGAAATCGTCAAACCCGTTTTCTTTATGAATTAGATCTGCTAATGGATTTTCTTTTTCGCTAACGCTTTCAAACAAAGCAAAGCGGGAACTATCCGTTGTTTTATTAAAAGAAATGGCCTCTTTTTTATCTATAACAACCGTTTGATTTCCTGCTAGATTAGTCTTAGAAGTCACTTTCCCGTCTGGCCATGTTACTTGCAGCGTGTCAATATTTGTTTCTTCTCCCAATCCAAAATGTAAAATGTTAGATACGGTTGATTGATAACCTCTAACTGGCATTTGATCTAAGGTTTGAGTACTGTTTTTAGTAATTAATTTTAATCTTGCACCAAAACCATTTAAATTTCTTTCGTCCCCATGAAGTTTAACTTTTAAATAATTACTGTTCTCTTTTTCAGAACTCGTATTCTCATATATAAAAGCTTGCCGATCAATGTTATTAATTACGACATCTAGGTCTCCATCATTATCTAAATCGCCATAGGCCATTCCGTTGGAAAAACTTGGTTCAGCTATGCCGCCTGCAGTTGAAATATCTTCAAATTTTAAATCCCCGTTATTTTTAAATAGGTAGTTGGAGATGGGTTGAGAAGGTATCTTTTTTGATTCTTCAAGCAGATATTTAGGCGATGCAAAAGCAAGGCCTTTATTTAAACTATTGAAAAAATCTCGATTATTAATCTCCCTTCTTGTGCCATTTGTGATAAAAATATCTTTTTTGGCATCATTATCTACATCTAGAGCCAGTACCGACCAACTCCAATCTGTTGAAGACATACCTGCCATTTGGGAAATATCGCTGAAACGAGGAATACTGTCAATGATACCCGAGTTTAATTGTAATACATTGTGCATATACTGATAGTGTAAGCCATTATCTACTTGTGCCCAAAACAAGGGTATGTTCATGCTGGCCATATTCGCTTTAGACCGATAATTATCTTGAGGATTCATATCTAACTGTATAAAATCCATTAAGCCATCATCATTAATATCAGCAGCATCAGAGCCCATACTGTACATGGCGGTGTGATTTGTTGCTTTTTTAGCAATTTCCCTAAACGTTTTGTCTCCATTATTTAGATATAAAAAGTCTGGTGATCCAAAATCATTGTTTAAATAGATGTCTTGCAAGCCATCATTATTAAAATCAATAACACTGGCACTAATGGTAAGCCCAAAATTAGATAGTCCTGATTCCTTGGTTCTATCCACAAATTTACCGTCGATGTTTTCATATAAATGATCTGAATCGAATTCATTTATATTATCCATTTTATATCTATAGTATCTGGGTTGGGAATTAAATTTTGTTGGTGAATAGTTAATGACCAAAAGGTCTAAATCTCCATCTGCGTCATAATCAAAAAAAGTGCCTTGATAACTATAGCCTTTATCGGCAACTCCATAAGCTTCTGCTGATTCGGTAAAAGTTAAATCGCCATTATTAATATATAATTCATTCGTGCGCGGCTCAGAAGGTCCCGCTACCGATAGATAAATATCCATCCAACCATCAGCATTAATATCAACTAAAGACACACCAGTGTACCATCTATTGTCTCCAGTTACACCCGCTTTTTCGGTCATGTCTTGAAATTTAAAATTCCCATTATTAAGGTACAATTTATTAGACACCTGGTTTCCAGTAAAAAACACATCTTCCAGCCCGTCATTATTAAAATCTCCTATTGCGGAACCGCCTCCCATGTATAGGTAGGGATAGGTAAAATAATTCAATGCCTCTGATTCTTCAATCTTGTTTATAAACGATACCTCTGAAACCTCAAGTGGTATTACTTTAAATATTTGATTTTCCTTCTTCGTGGACGTATTACAACTCACGAAAAGAATCCCTAATAAAATTACAAGTGTTTGTTTCATTTATTTTGTTTCACTAATTGATATTAAAAAAACCTCCAGCTTATTTAATAAATAAGTTGGAGGTAATTATAATAAACTCTATTTTAAAACTTATTTATTTCTGTAAACTTGGGTTAATAGATACATCGTTTGCAGGTATTGGGCTCCAAGGAAATGCTTCTGTTAAAGTTGGTGATGAACTTAACGCTGCAGGTTCAGCTGGTGATCTTATAGCATTTACTTCATCCAATGTTTCGGTTCTAACAATATCGTACCATCTGGTCCATTCTCCTGCTAATTCCCAAGCTTTTTCCCAAACAATATCTTCCCATGTAGCGGAAGTCACATCAACCGATGCATCTGGAACTGTTGGCGGTAATCCAGCAGCTCTTCTTTTTACCTGGTTTATTGCGCTTAATGCACTCGCATCAGAATTATTACCTGTCGCTCTAATTTGAGCTTCAGCATATATTAATAATAACTCTGAATACCGCAGGTAATTAATATCCTTATTAACGCTACCAAAATCCTGCTCACCAAATTTCTCTTTAGAATATTGTGGTGGATTTAAAACATCTTCAAAATCGTCTGATTCATCATCTGGTGTTTCATTGTTATTAATAAATGTTGTATCAAAAGTGAAATCTTTACGAGTTCCTGCAGGAAAATTTGCAAAAAATGTTATTTCTACTACCTTATCTCCAAATAAAATAGCCTCAGCTTGATAGTTTCCAGCATTCCATCCATCCAATGGCACAAATGCAGGAAATGCAATAATCGCTTCCGTGTTTCCATTTTCGTCAAGATTGTTTTCTTGTTTACCCATAATGCCCCCTAATTCTTCTTCTAACTCATAAGGCCCATTATCTATCACATCTTTTGCTTCAGCTGCTGCCAAGGCATAATTAGCCGTGTTTTTTAGTGGGAACCCCGCTGTAGTTAGATATACGTTAGCTAATAATGACTGTACCCACCATTTATTAGCTCTGTATGTACCATTTACAGAAACAGGACCAAGGTTGTTTTTGGCATAAATTAAATCTGATATAATTAGATCATATATTTCTTGAAAAGATGCTAAGGGCTCTTGACCCGTAATTTCAGCTTGAGAAGTAATAAGTGGTACCGTACCCCAGGTACGTACCAACTCAAAATATATCAATCCTCTTAAATAATGGACTTCCCCTAGAGATCTTTCTAACGATTCTAAATCAACACCTTCAACAATGGTACGCATTTGCGCTTCATTGTCTAAAAACGTGTTAGCCGCACCAATTATTTCCCATAACTGATTCCAACCATTAGTTTGCCAAGTATTTGTGGCCAATGGCACCATTTGGTCGTACTCTAGATAAAATGTCTTATTAGAACCTGTAACGGCGGTTCTATCATCTGCAGCCCAAAAGTGACAATAATTTTCACTGTTGGCAAACAATTTATCTAGCAATACAGAATAGACCCCTAAGGTTCCGGTCTCTATATCTGCTACACTACTATAAAATTGCTCAGCTGCTAGCTCGCCTTGTGTATCAATAGGAAGATCGTCACAAGAAATAAAACTCACTACAAGAACGGATAAGCACATTATCCTTCTTGTATAACTCATTAATTTTTTTTTCATTTTCATTTTTTTAAAATTTTAAATTTAAACCTAATGTAACAGTTTTTGATGTTGGTAAAGCCCCTATATCAACCCCTGCAAGTCTATCATCTTGACCACCATTATTAACTTCTGGGTCTAAACCAGAATAATCTGTAATAGTAATTAAATTTTGAGCACTTATGTATAACCTTAAAGAGTCAGCCCCAATAGATTCCAGAGCTTGAGAATCCCTTAAAGTGTAACCTAAAGATATGTTTTTTAATCGTAAGAACGAACCATCTTCAATAAATTCCGAAGATTCATTTTGTACATTGGTTGCAAGTAATGAAGGAATAGACCCCGATGTATTAGATGGAGACCATGTGTTTCTTAGTTCTGCAGACGTACCATAAGGAATTCTTCCATCACGGCCTAATATAAGCGAGCGTCCACGGTTATAAATATCATTGCCTGAAACACCTTGAATAAATAAATTTAAATCAAAGCCTTTGTAAGACATGTTACTGTTAATACCATAAGTAAAATCTGGATTAGCATCTCCAATAATAGCTTGATTATTTGGCTCACCCGTATCAGCATATATAGCGTTTCCAGTATTTGGGTCTACCCCTTCATAAACGAAACCATAAAATGTACCTATAGGCTCTCCTACACGAACAATAGTTGGTATTGGAATATTAGGACCTGCTACTAAGTTTGGAAATATTTCAGTTTCACCACCAATTAAACTTATAACTTCGTTTTTATTGCTAGAGATATTGGCACTCATCTCCCATGAGAAGTCCTCATTTTGTATGATTCTTCCTGATAATGTTAAATCAAAACCTTTATTTTCAACTTCACCGGCATTTATTACTTGGTCAACCCTCCCTGTAAATCGAGGTACCGGTTTTGTTAATAATAAATCTTTAGTGTTTTTTATATAGTATTCTGCAGACAATGTAAATCTGTTATTCAATATCCCTAAATCAAAACCGATATTTGTTTGTACAGTAGTTTCCCATGTAAGGTCTGGATTAGCAAGTCTGGTTCCAGGTAGTATCGCTGTAGATCCGCCTCCAGAACCACCAAAAGGAAGCCATGGGTTATTTCTTAATAAATTAAGCGCATCATTGGTTCCAATGAGTTCATTTCCAGTTTGTCCCCATCCACCACGAAGTCTTAAGTTACTAATGGTTTCAGATTTGAAAAAGTCCTCATTATTTATGTTCCAACCTAATGCAAACGAAGGAAATATACCGCTTTGGTCTTTTATAAAAACATTCGATTCATCATAACGAATAGATGCCGTTACTAGATATCTAGAGTCATAATTATAAGAAGCTCTACCAATAAGAGATCTTAAATTACGTTCTGAAGTACCACTACCAATTTCCTGATTATCTGCCAAACCTAAATTATCAAAACCCGTGCTGCCTGTAAAAAAACCTGTACCTAGTCCGAAAAAGTTAGTACTTAAACTCTTTCTTTTTTCAAAAATAGCAGTAGCTTCTATATTATGCTTTTCGTTAAACGTATTATCATAATTCAGCCTAAATGCGTATTGTGTGTTATTATTATTAATGGCTTCCTGCCTTGCTACTATATCTAAAGCATCAGTGGATGGCGGCGTGAAAGTTGCAACGGCGATGTTGGCATAATCTATACCCCCACTAACATTTAAGTCCAAGTTTTCTAAAAGATTATAGTTTAAGGAAACATTGGCCTGAACCCTATTTACAGTGCTTGTACCATTACTTTCATTAGCTCTAAATACCGGGTTTGTTAGTACAGAAGATTGAACCCCCGATGTTACCGTGGTTTGTCTATTATAGTTACCATTTGCATCAAAGATCGGTGTTGTTTTATCAAAACCTATCGCTCCTAATGCTAAGTCAGCACCAAAAATTGGATCATTATTTAACCCTTCTTGACGGATTAAGTTAAGGGAAGTATTTAATGTTAATTTATCTGAAAGATCTGCATTAATGTTAGACCTTAAAGCATATCTTCTAAAATTAGTGTTTATAGAAAGACCTTCCTGATCGAGATAGTTACCTGAAACAAAATAATTCATGTTTTCTGAACCGCCCCTGAAAGATAATTGATAATTTTGAGCAACTGCTGATCTGAATACTGCATCTTGATAATCGACCGAATTTGCTATTCTATTAGCTATTTTTTGTGGTGTGTTGAACTCTGCCAAAGGCCCCCCTGCCTGACCCGTGTTTAGAAAGTTTGCAAAATCAATAAACTCTGCTGGACTTAATAAATCTACATCATTAGAAGGATCAGAAAAGCTTACATAAGAACCAAATTCAACAATCGCCTTTCCTTGAATACCCTTTTTGGTTGTAATGAGGATTACACCATTGGCGGCTCTGTTGCCATAAATTGCAGAAGAACTAGCGTCTTTAAGCACACTAATAGATTGAATATCGTTTGGGTTTACCGAATTGATGTCTACATCTATAAGGCCATCAACCACAACAAGTGGCGAGTTAGAACCTGTAATTGAGTTACTACCCCTTACACGAATCTTAAACCCGGCGCCCGGTGCACCAGAACTTTGGGTAATTTGAACACCTGAGGCTCTACCCTGTAAAGCTTGATCCACATTTACCAAAGGAGATTTCTCAATATCCCTTGTTCCTACTACAGAAACAGCTCCTGTTAGATCTTCTTTTTTAACGGACTTACCATAGCCCACTACCACTACCTCATCTAGTAGAGCGGTGTCTTCAGTCAACAATACGTTAATAGAAGATTGACCCGTGTAATTAATTTCTTGAGTAACATAACCCAAAAACGAGAATACTAAAACATCTCCTGTGTTAACTGAGACCTCATAATTTCCATCAAAATCTGTTACGGTTCCAGTGGTTGTACCCTTGATTAGCACATTAACTCCAGGTACAGGACCCATAGCATCTGAAACAGTACCTGTTACGGTTTGAGCATACATAAAACTTCCAATAAGAAAGAACAATGGAAGAAGTAGCTTCTTTAGTAATTTGTTTTTCATAAAATAATTGATTTAAATTAGTTTGATTTTGTTTAGTTTTTTTGATAACCATAAATTTAAACAAAAACATGAGGAATTCACATTATCTGCCCCAACAAAAAGCATACACTACAAAAAAGTGCCCTAAATGTTGCTAAAATGGCAATAAACATGAGGGTTTTTTAGATTTTTTTTATATAGCCCTAATATTAAATAATCGTAAATGTTGTGGTAATGTATAGGTGCTTTGTACGTGTGTATTGCCCTTATATTTCCAAAATATAATCCGAAAGACTCGATTCATGCGCTAAATTCATCTTTTTTCTTAATCGGTAACGCTTTACTTCTACACTACGTGATGATATGTTAAGTAGTGGTGCTATTTCTTTTGAAGACAAATTTAAACGTAAATAAGCGCAAAGTCTTAAATCGTTTGATGTTAGCTCAGGATGCAATGTTTTTACTTTCTTCAAAAAATCTTTATCTGCATTATTAAAGGCTTCTTCAAAAAGGTGCCAATCATCATTATTGTTTAAATTTTGATCTATAATTTTTATAACACGTTTTAGTTGTTTCGAATCATCTACACTTATTAGCTCTTTTTTTATTTGATTTAAAAACTCATTTCTCTTAATTAAGCTCATTGTAGAGATACCCAACTCCCTATTTTTATTTTCTATATCCTGTCTTAACTTTTCGTTGTTAAAGCGCATCAACTGCTGCTTATTTTCTAGCTCTTTAAGCTCAAGCTCTTGTGTTGTTTTTTGTAAAATTCTTTCTCTTTGCTTTTTATAATATTGTTTATAAACATTGTGCATAAAGAGCGAAAACAATAGGACCAGCAAAGCGTATGCAATAAATATTGATTTGGACAAATACCAAGGCCGTTGAATACCGAAAGAATAGGATGCAATGTTTTGAGATAATGTATTTCCTATTTTGGCTCTAACATAAAAAGTGTAGTCGCCATGTGGTAGGTTTTGAAATACTTTCTTTGAGTTTTCTGACCACTCACTCCATTCAGAATATAGTCCTTCTAACCTATATTGATATTGAACATCTAAATATTTACTAAACTCTGCTACGTTGTATGAAAAAGTTATATTGTTATGTTTAAAATCAAAATCTTCTGTAATCGATTTATTAACCAAAACGCTTTCATTTTCAATAGAGTTATTCATAATAGCGTTTATATTTATTTCGTGTTTTTTGTTTTTTATTTTATCCAGGTCTAAAACAATATAACCTTTGGAGGTTCCTATAAGATGTTGATTGTCTTTTATATATGATATGTTTTCGTACCCTGTCAAGCCTTTGGGAAGTGCTTTGGAATAAGGGATTTTATTAATCTCGGGTTTATTTATAAACTTGCTCGTTGTTATGTAATTTAAATTATTCTTTGAAAAGTTCCATAGTATCGTATTTGTGCTATCTACAATTAATTTACCTGAAATGTATGTTTCTTTAGTATATAGTTTGTTTAAAATAGTGTCCTTAGTGAATGATTTCGAGTTTTTGTTATACGAATAAACCCCATCTTTAGAACTATAGATTATAGTGTTGTTATAATTTACCAAACTTGATTTTAGCCCCTTTTTTACTATTGTATCTTTCGTTATTTGGTTTACTTTCTTAAAATTATCATCTATTATTATTTTGTAAACCCCTCTATTTTCATGACTTATAAATATGGTATTGTCATATATTTCAAAAAAGCGACTCGAAATATAAAAATCCTTAATCTTATTTCTTATCTGGAATGTATTATCAACTTTTTCAACCACATTTAAACCACCGTAATTCCCTTGCAATAATAAGTTTGGCGAATTCAAAATAGGTTTTATATCCCAAGTTCCCCGCTCGTCAATTACTAAATCAGCTTCGTTGTTTTTTATAATAAATGTACCATTATCATGACAGCTAAAAAGGGTGTTGTTTATTAATTTTAAATTCCATACCGGTCCTTGCGTATTTTCGATAAATTTAAATTTAGAATTAGAATTTAAAGGCTTACTAAATAATCCTTGATTAGTGCCTAAGTACAAATAATCGTCATAAATAGCCGATGTATATATAGTACCCAAGAAACCTTCTTTATCATTAAATATGGTAAATGGTGATTTAATATTTATACAGTTTATTCCATTATCTAAAGCAAACCAAATATTAGATTCAGCATCTTCAAATACATAATGAATTGTATTATTGCTCAAGCCCAATTCAGTATTAATTAAATTACTAACCTTACCTGATTCTGTTAAATGAACTACACCATTTGATCTTGTTCCTAAAACAAAACTTCCGTCTTTAAGCTTAACGCTTCTATAAACGCTAAGATTTGAAAGCATTTCACTTGCTGGAATATTCCACTTTATTAGGTCGTTGTTTTCTAGAATATAAAAACCATTATTTTCGGTTTCAACTAAAAGTGTTTCATCATATTTATAAATATTTACCAGTAGGTTGTCTTTAATAATTTGATGATTCGAAATAAGTTTTGATTCGCCACTCTCTATTACATAAATACCATTTTTCTCTTTCTGATAATAAATACTTTCATCAACTTTAAATATTTTATAGATAATATCATCAGATACTATTTTAGAATACGAATTTGAGCTTGTATTGTATATATAAATTCCTTTGAACGATTGAAATAATATATAATCATCTATGGAAATAATATTCCAAAACTCTTCATCTTCCAGAAAATCTATTTTTAGTTGTTTAGATAAAGAATGGTAAATAAGTTTACCAAAATCATTCTTTTTCCAATATCCAAATTCTCTATAACTTCCTGTATAAATTAAATCTTCAATAACCTTAACAGACCTCATGATGCCATTTGGCGACTCATAAAGCGTCCATTCCGCACCATTAAACTCTAGAAGACCACTATTATTGGCAACATATATATACTTATCCTTAGATTGTGATATACCCCAATTTTGGTTCTCAGCGCCATAGGTATCGGGTTGATATACTTCAATAGGTGGTAGTTCTTGAGCGTGCATAAAACTAAACGCCAAAAAACAAATACAATAGCTTTCAAAATTGAAATATCCCAAAAAAATAGTTTTTGTTGTGCGACTAATATACTAAAAATAAGGTTTACAAAAGGAATTGTATCCTTTTGTATGGGCAAAACAAAAATTACACAACAATAAAAAAACCACTACAAGAGTGGTTTTTACTTTATGAAAAGGAAAAATATTTAATTCATACGTTTTACTCTACCGCCAAGGGCTTTACTTTCATTAACCGTTTCTGGATTACCATAAACATATACATCACCGCCTGCCCTAATTTTAATATCAGCTAATTTTGAAGCATTAACATGAGCATTTCCTCCTGCTTTAATAGACACTTCGGTTTGGTCTGTTTTAAGTTTTTCACCATAATATTCACCGCCTGTTGACACTGAAATATCTTGACTTTTCGATTTACCAGATAAGGTTACAATACCTCCTGTTACCGTTTTAACATTTGTATAAGTAACATTTAACGGAACATTTATAATCCCGCCTTCTTGAGCTTTTAAATCAACTTCAAACTGTTTAATATCATCTTTAGAATGCACTTTTGCACCTTCGTTAACATCAATTACATCAACGCTTGTATAATAAAGTATCACCTTTGTGTTGTTCCCATCAAAAATTTCTTCTAAACTCATTTTTATTTTTAGAGTTCCATTTTTGTTATTCACAACAACATCATCTTTATTATCTCCCGTGATAACAACTTTGTTTTCATTTGATTTGACTAATTCAACTTCTATTAAGTCATAAACTTTTAGTTCAGTAAACTCACCAATGGATTTTTCAATTGGTTGTTGCGCAAATAATGTTGTTGCGATAAAAAATACAAATAATTTTACTAATGTTTTCATGGATAAATTATGTTTTTTGATTTGACTAATTATTGATATAACGCAAAACTATCAATAATTATTCCGTTGTTAAATTTCTTTAGGAAAATTATAACAAACTGTTTAAAACAAATTATTGTATATCCGTTTTTTGTCATACAAGCAAAAAATCTGCGATTCCGAAATTTCGGAACAGCGGGAAACAAAAACA
>TARA_R110002049_G_scaffold295113_4_pt1 | contig 23248 bp, 20 predicted proteins | sample TARA_R110002049 | Tara Oceans TARA_R110002049 (sample SAMEA4396941) | marine metagenome | biome: Polar Biome; feature: [SRF] surface water layer (ENVO:00010504); material: water (ENVO:00002006), including particulate matter (ENVO:01000060) such as... | depth 5 m
AGTAGAAGCCGAGCCGCTATCCGTGCAACAACGCCCACACAGTCTGCTTTGGTTTTATCCGTGTTGTGACCCTAGAGTTGATATCCAGATGAATTTTAACAAACTCAAGATGATGGTGGGCCGCAAGTTGGCGCGCAATGGCCTGATGCGTAGACTGGTGGAACAGCGGCTTTTGCGCCGGACGGTGCGCCCGCAGGGCAGCTATGTTGCGGTTCTGTCGATGGGCAGAAACGGACATTCGTATTCTGCCGCACGTGCGGCGCGGGCGCTGGGGCGGCGGGTGCTGTTGATTACTGATCAACCACAGCTTCAGGAAATGGCCTATGCTGATGCGTTGATCCCGCTTGATCCGCTGACCGATCTGGAGGCGATCCTGACCCGGCTTGAAGGGTTTAAGATGGAAGCGGTGGTTGTCTCGATTAAGCATTTGTTACTGCCTGCACAGGCCGCAATTGCCGATAAGTTTGGTTTGATTTCGGCAGGGGCTGAAACCGGTCTTTTGAACAACGACAAGTTTGCGTGGCGCAAGGCGCTTGATGCCGCAGGTGTGGTGCAGCCAGAGTATTCTGATCAGCCTGAACCGTTTGAGGGCCGTGCGTGTATCCGCAAGCCGCGCAGTGGCACGGGCAGCGCAAATGTCAGCCTGATGACCGCCCAAGAGGAAAAGCTGACGGCGGCAGAACGTGCTTCGGGGGTCGAGTACTTTTTTGAAGAAATGATCGAGGGCGATCAATACGATTTCGAAGGGGTGGTCGAGGACGGCACGCCGCGCGTTTTGAGTAAGGTATTTGAAAAATACATCCCTGAACAGGGCACATTTGCGCCGCGATACTTCTTGTTCAACGCGCCGATTGAAGCGGCTCGCGAGGCCGCACTGGACCGTTGTTTGATCGAAACGCTGGCTGGGTCCGCCGTGCACAACGGGGCCTTTCACGTCGAGATGCGGGTGCGTGGCGATCATGCGGTGCCGATCGATTTTGCCAACCGGATGGGATACGAGCGGCTGATGACACTGGCCTCGGGCGAGGATTTTGGTCAGGCGCATGTAAATTGTTTTCTGCGCGCCAAGGCCGAGGTCAAGCGCGGCAAAAAGCAGGCTGTGGTGCAGTTTTTCTGTTGGACCCCAGACGATTTCGACATCGCGCGCGCGCGGATGCGTGAACATCCCAGACATGTCTTTGATCAGGTGATGGTCCCACATGCTTTTGCCAGCATTCATTGTCTGGGCATGGTCACGTTTCAGGCGGATACGCACGAAGAACTGGCACACATCACTGCCGGGCTGAATGTGCGCGGATAACGACATGCAAAGCCACAGTGAGATCATCGCCAAGCTGCAAGCAGCAGAAACAACGGATACGTTGGCAGATCTGTTTAAGAATCCCGCATTTTGCGAGGTATATCCACTGTTGCGTCAAAAGGTGGTGGGGGAAAATACGGCTGCGATGGTTGGGCAATCGGCAGGGTTTCAGCGTAAGGGGCGCTTGGCCAGCTTGGCAGATATCTTGCGGCATGAGCTAAATCCGGTAAATTTTCGCCGAAAGCATCCCGTTGACCTGTTGTTTTTGAGCTATTCGACATCTCGGTTGTTTGGCCTGCCAAAGGGTTGGCCCGATGTTTACGCAGAACCGTTTTTAAAGACGGCAGAAGCCCGTGGGTTGCGCGGTGATATCCTTGAGGTGCCCGCAGCGGGTGAATACCGCATGCCGCGGTTGCGGCCCGGCCATCTGATTGGGTTGGATGAAATCCGGGCCCGCGTTTGGAGTAAACTGCGCCCGGTTGCCCCGGTTTTAAGGTACGAGGTCGAAGCCTGCCGTCAGGTGTTCCTTAAGCAGGGGCTGATTGCCGAAAGTATCGCTCCTGCCCACTGGCCTGCGTTATGGTCGTATTTCAGCCACCGCCGGGCGATTTTTACCCGTCAGCTCAGGCGCCTGAAGCCGAAGCTGGCGATTGTGATCAACTGGTATGGGACAACCTGCATGGCGCTGACGTCAGCAGCACAGGGCTTGGGTATTCCGGCGGCCGATCTGCAACATGGTGCGCAGGGACTTGATGATAGTATCTATGGTCCTTGGGAGACCCCCCCAACTTTCAGCACGATGATGCCATGCGGTTGGCTGAACTGGACAGTGCACGACAAGGCCAATTTGGAAACATGGCTGGGGCCACACCAGCGGTCTTATGTTTGCGGTATTCCGTGGCATCAGTTGGCCTCGGACTTGTTGGCGGACAGCGTTGATTTTGACGTCTTAAAGGAGGCTGCGGGAACACGTCCGATTGTGCTTGTGTCCTTGCAGCCCAATTCGACACCACTGTTGGATTATCTGCAAAAAGTGTTGGCGCAGCCAGGGGCGGATCAGTTCAGTTGGGCGGTGCGTTGTCATCCGGGCAATGTAAATCAAATTGATCAAGTGGCTGCGCGGTTCGCGGGCAATGCCAATGTTCTGCCTGTATGGGCTGCCACCTTTGTGCCTCTGTCTATGGTGCTGTCGATCAGTGCGGCGCACTTGTCGGTGTTTTCATCCGTGGTGCTGGAAGCCGCTGCAAGCAACGTGCCGTCGGTGTTGTCCGAAGACTTTGGACAGGTGTTTTTTGATCACCTTGGCCCCGATCTGTTGGCCGTCGCCACGGACCCAGCAGAAATGGTACCAAGTATTCAGGCACTTATTGCACGATCAAAGATAGCATCCGGCGTAAATGATACCGCTTCGGTGGCCGCAGCGATTGACGCGATCTGGCAAGATGTGACAGAGGGTCGATTGACCACACAGCCTCCGGTGGAACAAAGGAACCATTCATGACCCTGAAAATCGTTACTGTCATTGGCGCACGCCCTCAGTTCATCAAAGCCGCGACCGTGTCGCGTGCTGTGGCCCGCACGGACGGGATTGAGGAAATACTGGTGCACACCGGGCAGCATTACGATGCCAACATGTCGGATATTTTCTTTGATGAGATGGGCATTGCCGACCCCGCACATCACCTTAATATTTCCGGCGGCACGCACGGGGTGATGACGGGCCGGATGCTGAGTGCCATCGAAGCAGTGCTGCTGGCGGAAAAGCCCGATATGTTGTTGGTGTACGGTGATACCAATTCGACCCTCGCGGGTGCGCTGGCGGCGGCCAAGCTGCACATCCCAGTCGCCCATGTTGAGGCCGGGTTGCGGTCATTCAACATGGCGATGCCCGAAGAGGTCAACCGCCGTCTGACCGACCATTGTGCGACGCTGTTGTTCACGCCCACGGCCACGGCGGATGTGAACCTTGCTGACGAGGGCATTGATCCTGCCCGCGTGCACCAAGTTGGTGATGTGATGTTTGACGCCGCATTGATCTTTGGCGAAGCGGCGCGCACGCAGGGCACCATGCTAAAAGATTTGGATCTGACACCGGGCGGCTATGTGCTGGCCACCGTGCACCGTCAGGAAAACACCGATGATCCGGCGCGGTTACAGCGCGTGTTGTCCGGGCTTCAGGCCGTGGCCCGTGACATGCCCGTTGTCTTGCCGTTGCATCCGCGCACCAAGGGCTGTGTGACCAAAGAGGGCATGGACCATCTGTTGGACGGTCTGACCATCATCGACCCGCAAAGCTATGTTGGGATGGTTGAGTTGGAACAGGGTGCCGCCGTGATTGCCACCGATTCAGGTGGTGTGCAAAAAGAAGCGTTTTTCCACGGCGTACCTTGCGTGACGTTGCGCGATGAAACCGAATGGATTGAATTGATTGACGCAGGCTGGAATAGGTTGGCCGTCCCCGGTGATCCATCCACAGATGTGGCCGCCGCAGTGCGCGCCGTGATGGGTGCAAAAGGGCGCGATGTGACGCCTTACGGGGACGGGCAGGCGGCAGATAAAATTGTGGCAGTAATCATGGCGCATTTGACCAAAGGCACCGCATCATGAGCACGATTTGGCTGATCAACCAATACGGCACCCCGCCCAGCATCGGCATGCACGCGCGTCAGCATTATCTGGGTCGCGCATTGGCCGCAGCTGGGCATGATGTCTATGTGATTGCAGGCCGCGCACATCATCTTATGCGAGACAAAGAAGCCGCGATTGCCGCCCCACAGAGGGAACAGATCGACGGCTATACTTTTGTGCGTCTCGACACCGTGTCTTACGTCAATGCCCATGACAAACGCCGCATCCTGAGCTGGTTGTCGTTTGGGTGGAAAATTGTCCGGTTGCGGGCGCAGGTGAAACTGCCCAAACCGGATGTGATTTTGTATTCCTCACCCAGCTTGTTTGGTGTTTTGGGGACGGAATGGGCCGCACGGCGGAGTAAGGCCAAGCTGGTGTTTGAAGTGCGCGACATCTGGCCGCTGACGTTGGTGCAGGTGGGTAATATTAACCCGCGTCATCCGTTGATCCGGGTCATGCAATGGGTTGAAGACCGCGCCTATGCCAAGGCCGATCTGGTGATTTCAAACCTGAAATATGCGGTTGAGCATATGGTGACGCGCGGCATGGACCCGGCTAAATTTGAATGGCTGCCCAATGGTGTGATGGTGTCGGATACGGCATTGGCAGATCCCCTGCCTGACACGGCGGCTGAGGCTTTGCCATCGGTACCGTTCATCGTTGGCTATGCGGGTACATTAGGCGCGGCACAGGATTTATACGCCTTTATTGATGCGGCTCACGTGCTGCGCGACCGCAAAGACATCGGTTTTGTGTTGGTGGGCAGTGGCAAGGAAAAAGACAACCTCAAGGCGCATGCGGCGGCGTTGAGGATCGACAATGTCACCTTTATTGACCCCATTCGCAAAACCCAAGTACAGTCGATGCTGGCGCGGTTTGATGCGTGTTTTATCGGGCTGGCGCCTGAGCCATTGTTCCGCTTTGGTGTGTCGCCCAACAAGCTGTTTGATTACCTGATGGCGGCCAAGCCGATTGTCTATGCCATTGAATCGGGCAAATATAGCCCCGTGACCGATCATGACGCAGGCATCGCCATTGCCCCCGGTGCCCCGCAGGCGATTGCCCAAGCGGTGCGTGAATTGGCCGATATGCCCGCAAAACGCCGCGCCGAGATGGGGGCCAATGGCCGCCGCGCGCTTGAGGCACAATACGATTACGCGGCCCTTGGGGGTGAGTTGAACCAGATGTTAAAAGACCTATTGGACGGGCGGCGCGCGGGCTGATGCGTTTTGCCCGCACAGCGCTGATCTATGCAGGCACCAGTGCGCTGGCATCGGGTATTCCGATCTTGCTGATGCCCTTGCTGACACGGGTTTTGCCGCCCGAGGATTACGGCCGTATCGCGCTGTTTCTGCTGGGTATGAATTTCCTGACTGTGATGACCGGTGTCGGGTTGAACGGTGCGATGAGTGTGAAATACTTTCGCGAAGATATTGATTTTCCGCGTTATGCAGGTACCTGCATTTGGATCGTGGCGGGCTTAAGCGTGGTGTATTTGTTGGCAGCGCCTTTGTATCTGGGGCCACTTTCAAACGTGATGGAAATTGGGTCTTCGGTGTTATTGCTGATGGTGCTGGCGGCCAGTGCCAATGCGGTGATCTTGATCCGGCTGGCAATCTGGCAGGTGAAATATCAAGCCGGGTATTTTGGCGGGCTGCGGATCACCCAAGCCAGCCTTGATGTGGGGTTTTCGCTGCTTTTGGTGCTAGTGCTCTATTGGGGATGGCAGGGCCGTGTGTTTGGGGCGTCGATCGCGTTTCTGGGGGCAGGAACGCTGTGTCTGATCAGCCTGGCGCGTGACGGTTTGTTGGTGGCACGCCCCGACCGCGCCTATCTGCGTGACGCCTTGATGTTTGGGATCCCACTGATGCCGCATCTGGTTGCGGGGCTGTTGCTAACGTTGGCGGACCGGTTTTTGGTGGCCAACCTGCTGAGCGTTGAGGCGGCGGGTGTTTATATGGTGGCCGTGCAGATCGGTCTGGCGCTGAACCTGATTGTGGTGTCGGTCAATCAGACCTTTGCGCCTTGGTTGATGCGGCAGTTGAGTGCTGAGGATGCCATCCGCGACATGCGCATTGTGCGGGTGACCTATCTGTATATGGCGGCATTGCTGGTCACCGCTTTGGTGTTGGGGCAATTGGCGCGGATCGCATTGGGGTTGCTGGCGGGCGAGGCTTATCAGGATGCGGCAGTGGTAATCCCGCTGATCACGCTGGGGATTGCGGCGAGTGGCGGCTATTACATGGTCACCAATTATATTTTTTATGCCGGCAAGACCGCCTTGTTGTCGGTTTTGACCACTGTGGTGGGGACGGCCAGTGTTGGCATGTCTTATCTGTTGATTGCGCGGTTTGGCATATTGGGCGCTGGCATGGGGGTTGCGCTGGCGCAGACGGTGATGTTTCTGGGCACTTGGGGGTTGGCGCAATACTGCCGCCCGATGCCATGGCGCGCGGCACTGCGTCGAGGCTGAGGTTTATCATCTTGCCAAATTACGGTAAGAGGGGCCCAAAAGGGCGTGACTCGCTGTAAAAGGCGTGCCGCATATGCGGTAATAGAAGGCTTGGGGTTCAAGATGGATTTGACAAAGAAAAAGTTTTTGGTGACCGGCGCAGACGGTTTCATTGGCTCACATCTGGTGGAAACACTGGTGCGTGCGGGCCATGATGTGCGTGCTTTTGTGATGTATAATTCTTTCAACTCATGGGGTTGGCTGGACCAATCCCCCGCAGAAATTCGCGATGCCGTTGAAGTTGTGGCAGGCGATATCCGCGATCCCTACGGTGTGGCCAACGCGATGGAGGGCTGTGATGTGGTGCTGCATCTGGCGGCGCTGATTGCGATCCCGTTCAGCTATCATTCACCCGATGCCTATGTGTCGACCAACATCAACGGCACGCTCAATGTGTTGCAGGCAGCGCGCAAGCAAGGCACCGAGCGGGTCATCGTCACCTCAACCTCCGAGACATATGGCACAGCCCAGTTTGTGCCTATTACCGAAGAGCATCCTTTGAACGGCCAATCGCCCTATGCCGCCACCAAGATCGGTGCAGACCAACTGGCGCTGTCGTTCCATCAGTCGTTTGATCTGCCGGTTGCCGTGCTGCGCCCGTTCAATACCTACGGTCCGCGCCAATCTGCCCGCGCCGTGATCCCCACCATCATCAGCCAAATCGCGGCAGGTGAACGTAAGATCAAACTGGGGTCTTTGACGCCGACACGCGACTTTACCTTTGTGCGCGACACCGCACAGGGCTTTGTGCAGGCCGCCGCCTGTGACGCCACTGTGGGCCGGGTGACCAACATTGGCAGCGGGTTTGAGATTTCGATCAAAGACACCGCCGCCCTGATCGCCGAAGCCATGGGTGTTGAGGTAGAGATCGTGCAGGACGAACAGCGCATGCGCCCCCCCGGCAGCGAAGTGGAGCGGTTGTTTGCAGGCACCAAAGTTGCCGAAGACCTGTTTGGCTGGAAGGCTGAGCACGGCGGGCGTGACGGATTTGTGCGCGGTTTGGCCGAAACAGCCACGTGGTTTCAGGACCCTGCCAACCTCGCGCGGTATCGCCACGACGTCTATAATATCTAAATTATCAATCTAAGTCAGAGGAGCGGCGGGCATGACCCAACCAACTGCGTTTGAATTTGCCCGCCATGGGGCCCGCATCGGGGATGTGATCCACCACGTCATCGGTAGCCCGGACGTCTTTGTGCCGCTGCACGAGCCAGAGTTTTCCGCCAGTGCGTGGGAAATGGTCAAGGATTGTCTGGACACCGGATGGGTGTCGTCGGTGGGAAAATACGTCGACCAGTTTGAGCGTGACATCGCCGCGGCCAGTGGCACCGCGTACGGTGTGGCAGTCGTCAATGGCACAGCGGCGTTACAGGTGGCGATGATCGTGGCAGGCGTGCAGCCGGACGATGAGGTGATTGTGCCTGCACTGACCTTTATCGCCACGGCCAATGCGGTGTCCCATGCGGGTGCTGTGCCGCATTTTGTCGACAGTGATATGACAACTATGGGGATGGATGCTGTGGCACTGGCTGCGCATCTGGACCGGATTGCAGTGCGTAAACATGGCATGGTGATCAACCGTGACACCGGGCGCCGGATTGCCGCCATTGTGCCGATGCATGTCTTTGGGCATCCGGTGGATATGGATACGTTAAACGGGCTGGCCGCAAACTATGGCCTGCCCGTGATTGAAGATGCCGCCGAGGCGTTGGGCAGTACTTATAAGGGCCGTGCCTGTGGCAGTTTGGGCCAGATTGGCACGCTGTCGTTCAATGGCAACAAGATACTCACTACGGGCGGCGGCGGCGCTGTGGTCACCGATGATGCGAACCTCGCCAAACGGGTGAAACACCTGACCACCACCGCCAAGGTGCCACACCGTTGGGCGTTTGAGCATGACGAGATTGCGTTTAACTACCGCATGCCCAATCTCAATGCTGCGTTGGGGTGTTCGCAATTGCAAGAACTGGATACACGTGTGGCGCAAAAACGCCGTCTGGCGCAGCGCTATATCGACGCCTTTGCCGGGATGGAGGGTGTCACATTGGTTGCGGAACCTGCGGGCAGTAAAAGCAATTACTGGCTGAATGCGCTGCGTCTTGAGACCCGCGATATGGCACAGCGTGATCAGCTGTTGGCAGCGTTGAATGACCGCCAGATCATGGCGCGCCCAGTCTGGACATTGTTGCACCGCCTTGCTATCTTTGCTAACTGTCCGAAAGCAGAATTACCCGTTGCTGAAGCACTTGAAACGCAGTTGATTAACATTCCCTCATCAGCACACCTGGGTAAAGAATCTGAAATGTGATCGATGATTATGTTGACCAATAATTGGACTGATAAGGTCTTCGATTAGTTTTACTGAAGGAATAAACTTGATATGACAGCGTTTCACAGGGATCCGCGTAAAGACCAGATTGACATGAGCCGATATGCGCCTGATGTGACTGGTTCTGAAGCATTTTACGGATTGCCCAAGCAGATCCGGTTTTGCTCAAAGTGCGTAATTTCCAATCAGCGCCCCAATTCAACGGTAGAACACAAGCACACCAGCGAGAGCAAAAAGACCACTATCCTTTTTGACGAAAATAATGTGTGCGATGCCTGCCGTTTTGCCGAGCAAAAGCACGGTGATATCGATTGGGAGGAACGCCGTCGGGAATTGCAGGTTCTTTGCGATAAATATCGGTCACGTAACGGTTCTTATGATTGTCTGGTGCCGGGATCAGGCGGTAAGGACAGTTTTTACCAGTCCTGGATGCTGAAATACGAATTTGGCATGAACCCACTGACCACCACATGGGCACCGCATGTCTATACCGATTGGGGTTGGCGCAATTTTGACCGTTGGATTCATTCTGGGTTTGACAATTATTTGCTGACCCCCAATGGCAGGGTCAAGCGATTGATTACACGTCTGGCAGTTGAGAACTTGTTTCACCCGTTTCAGCCGTTTATTTTTGGTCAAAAATCACTTGCCCCAAAAATGGCAGCACGGTTTAATATTCCGCTGATCTTTTATGGTGAGAATGAGGCCGAGTACGGCAACCCAATTGCTGATACTACATCGGCGCAACGGGATTATTCTTATTTCTCCAGCACCGATGACAGCGAGATCTTTCTGGGCGGTACGTCTGTAAGTGCGCTTCGCGACGATTATGGCGTGCGTGATGCGGATCTTGAAGTCTACCGCCCCTCAAACCCTGATGAACTGCGTGCCAAGGATATTCAGGTGCATTACCTTGGGTATTACCTGAAATGGCATCCGCAGGCCGCCTATTACTTTGCGGTGGAAAACGGTGGTTTTGAAGCGTCGCCGGAACGTACACCGGGGACCTATTCGAAGTATAATTCGATCGACGACCGGATTGATGATCTTCATTATTATACCACTTTCGTCAAATTCGGTATTGGCCGTACGACCTATGATGCGGCCCAAGAAATCCGGTCTGGCGATATTGAGCGCGAGGAGGGCGTGGCCCTGATCCGGCGGTATGATGGAGAGTATCCCGACCGCTTTGCCGATGAATTGATGGAATATCTCAGTCTGCCGGAAAAGGAATTCCCTGATGCATCAAAGATGTTTGAGGATCCTATCATGGACCACGATTACTTTGATTCATTGGCCAACCGGTTCCGGTCTCCGCATCTTTGGAAATATGAAAACGGTGCGTGGGCGTTGCGCGCCACAGTCTTTGACCAAAGCTGAGGCACATTCATGTCTGTAAGATTAATAGCGCGGCTCGACATCAAGATGTCGAGCCTGATCAAGGGCGTGCAGATGGAGGGGTGGCGCAAAATGGGCGACCCGGCCGAACGCGCGCGCAAGTACTATGCCGAGGGTGCGGATGAACTGCTTTATATCGATGTGGTGGCCAGCCTTTACGAGCGTAACAATCTGGCTGATATCGTGCGCGAAGTGGCCGGTGACGCGTTTGTACCAATAACGGTAGGCGGTGGCATTGACAGCCTTGAGGCAGCAAAAGCGCTTTTGGATGTCGGCGCAGACAAGGTGGCACTGAATACTGCTGCCACCAAGCGGCCCGATCTATTGAATGAAATTTCTGATACCTACGGATCACAGGCTGCGGTTCTATCGATTGAAGCCAAAAAGTTACCCAATGGTGGATGGACCGCGATGACGGACAATGGTCGTAACCACACCGGACGTGATGTGATTGCTTGGGCGCAAGAAGCGGCATCGCGGGGCGTGGGAGAAATTTTGATTACATCAATTGATCGCGATGGTGGCAGCAAAGGCATGGACTTGGATTTGATTGCCGCAGTGACTGCAGCGGTTGATGTGCCGGTGATCGTCTCTGGTGGGGTGGGATCCGTTGACCATGTGCGCGCTGCTGTTGACCGTGGAGCCAGTGCGATTGCCATGGCCAAAGCCTTGCACACCGACACCCTTAGCCTGCTTGATGTGCGTCAAAGTCTTGTCAAAGATGGTATTCCGCTACGTCCTTATTCCGTACAGGAGATGCCCGGTGTCTGACGTTATTGTTGTTGATTATGGGATCGGAAATGTATTTTCGGTCTGTAACGCGTTGAAACGAATAGGGGCAACCCCAGTGTTGACCCGCGATCCAAGTGCAATTCGTGCGGCCGATAGGGTGATCTTGCCGGGTGTCGGGGCGTTTTCGCGTGCGATGGAAAATTTACGCAGTCTGGGATTGGATGCGGAAATTGCCGCCTATGTCGCCACCGGGCGCCCGTTTTTGGGTGTGTGTATCGGGATGCAGGTTCTGATGGATGGGTCGACAGAGTTCGGCGATCATACCGGGCTGGGGCTCATTCCAGGCAAGGTTGAAAAAATTCCTGCAACCACATCGCAGGGCACAACTTTGCGCGTTCCGCACATCTCCTGGTCAGCAGTAAGCAGCGATGCGCCGCTTGATACGGGCAGCTGGCAAGAGGCTGCTTTTGCCAATGCCGCCCATTATTACTTTGTCCATTCTTTTATGGCGCGCCCCGCGGATTCAGCACATTTGTTGGCATCTGCCCATTACGGGGGGCATCAAATTACCGCAGCGGTGCGGCGCGACAATGTCACAGGTGTTCAGTTTCATCCTGAACGCAGTGGTCCTGCGGGACTACAATTGTTGAAATACTTTGTTGAATCTGATGTGAGTTAAGCGGTCAGAAACAAGGAGCGAAGGGTCGTATGAAACTGCTTGCAGTCACAGGGTCGCGGGCGGATTGGGGGTTGTTGCTGCCGGTTTTTAGACGGCTGTGCGATGATCCACGGTTTGACGCCATCCTTACAATCACTGGACAGCATCTTGAACCGGGACCGCAAGCGTCACTTGCGGCAATTGTACGTGCGGGTTTTGATACGTCACACAGCGTTGATATTGGTTTGGGATCTGATGATGGTGCGGTGGCATTGTCGGCGGCAATGGGGCGTGCGACGGCGGGTGTTGGTGCATTGATTGGACAGACCGCGCCAGACATGATTTTGGTGCTGGGCGACAGATATGAAATTTTGGGCGCGGTTAATGCTGCGTTGATATGTAATGTGCCGGTTGCCCATTTGTGTGGGGGCGATGTGACTGAGGGTGCCATGGACGACGCGATCCGCCATGCGATCACCAAACTGTCCGCGCTGCATTTTGTGACCACAGATGTTGCCGCCGCCCGTGTGGCGCAGATGGGTGAAAACCCGGATCATATTTATACCGTGGGCAGTACTGGCCTTGATCATATCCGCGAGGTGGCCCCGATGACGCCCGCGGACCTTTGGGCCGATTTGGGTCTGGCACCTGCGGATCAGAGTTTTCTGGTGACCTTTCACCCTCCCACCTTATCGCAAGATGTGCCGGAACAATGTGACGCATTGATTGCCGCCTTGCGGGCATTCCCGCAAGCGGCGTTGATTGTCACGGGCAGCAATGCTGATCCCGGTGCGCGGACCATTGATGAAAAGATGCAGGAATTTGTGGCAAGCAGACCCAACGCCGTGTTCCGCACCTCGCTGGGATCGCAACGCTATTTCGCGGCCCTCGGGGCAGTTGATGTGGTGATCGGTAATTCATCAAGTGGGCTTTACGAAGCGCCCAGTTTTGATGTGCCGACGGTCAACATTGGCGACCGTCAGGCGCGCCGTGTGCGGGCCACATCAGTGCTTGATTGCGGGTCGGATACGGGCAGTATCATTGCCGCGATGACGCAGGCCTTGGCAGGTGATTACAGCGGCACTGTAAACCCCTACGGTGATGGTCATGCCGCCGCGCGTATCATTGATGTGCTGGCAGCGGTCAAAGACCCGCGTGCGTTGATCCGAAAATCATTTGTGGATATTGCCTGATGACTGATGCCCGGACCCTGATCATTGCTGAGGCTGGCGTGAACCATAACGGTGACATGGATATGGCCATGGAACTGATTGACCGCGCGGCCGAGGCCGGTGCAGATATGGTGAAATTCCAAAGTTTCCGTGCCGTCAAATTAGCCACAGCCAGTGCGCCCAAAGCCGCCTATCAGACGGCCCAGACCGACGCCTCTGAGAGCCAGTTGGAGATGCTGACACGGCTAGAATTATCGGTGGTAGATCACCAACAGCTGATTGACCATTGTGCGGCACGTGACATCGCATTTCTGTCTACGCCTTTTGATCCCGACAGCCTGCGTCTATTGGTTGAAACCTTTAAGCTGGGGCGCATCAAACTGGGATCGGGCGAGTTGATCAACGCGCCCTTGTTGCTAGATGTGGGCCACAGTGGGGCGGATGTGATCTTGTCCACCGGCATGGGGACTTTGTCAGAAGTTGAACAGGCGTTGGGGATCTTGGGATTTGCCATGCGCGACCGGGATCAACCCCCGTCACGCGATGCATTTTCCGCCGCTCTGTGGGACCAAGACGTTTGGGCGCTGTTGCGCGCGCGGGTGACGTTGCTGCATTGCACCACGGAATATCCCGCAAAGGTCGAAGACACCAATCTGCGTGCCATGGACACGATGGCACAAGCGTTTGATTTGCCCGTTGGCTATTCGGACCATACCGAGGGCAACGCCATTTCATTGGCGGCCGTGGCACGTGGTGCGCGGGTGATTGAAAAGCACTTTACGCTGGACTGTACCCTGCCGGGACCAGACCACGCCGCATCCGTGGAACCTGCGGCACTGGCAGATCTGGTGCGTGACATTCGTAGGGTTGAGGCATCGCTTGGTACGGGCATCAAACAACCGGGTGTGGCCGAGCAGGCAAACCGTCTGATTGTGCGCAAGTGCCTTGTGGCGGCACGTGACCTGCCCGCAGGCCATGTGTTGGGCGTGGACGACATTGCATTGATGCGTCCCGGTACGGGTCATCCGCCGATTGCCCTGTGGGACCGCATCGGCACCACGCTTGTCCGCGCGCACAAAGCCGGGGATGTGTTGGAATGAGTGCTGCGCAGTATCTGTTGCTGGGGGCGGGTACCCATGCGCGTGTGGTGCTGGATGCCTTGCGTGCTGGCGGGGACCCTGTGGCGGGTTGTCTGGACCCGTCCAAACCCACAGGCCCCTGGCCGTCAGGGGTGCCTTGGCTGGGCGGTGACGATCATCTGGACACGCTGACACCGGGGGATTGGCGGCTGATCAATTGTATGGGGTCCACCGGGGACACGAACCTGCGCCAGCGGGTATTTCAGGACGCGGTTGCACGCGGGTTTAGCTTTGCCGTGGTGCGCCATCCGTCCGCCATTATTGCCCAAGACGTGGTGATCGGGCAAGGGTGCCAAGTGTTGGCTGGGGCCATCGTTCAAACCGGTGCACGTCTGGGTGTTAATGTGTTGGTCAACACTGGGGCCATTGTGGAACATGACGCAGATATTGCCGATCACGTACATATCGCGCCCGGCGTGACCCTGTCGGGGAACGTGTCGGTTGGCGTGGGCGTGCATCTGGGCACCGGGGTTGTGGTCAAGCAAGGCGTGACAATCGGAGCAAACGCGGTGATTGGTGTAGGCGCGATTGTGATTGCGGATGTGCCTGTGGGGGCATGTTATGTAGGCAATCCAGCGCGTGCGATGGTGCCTGACGGGCAAGGAACGATTTGATGAACAATGAAATTTCAAAATTTTTAATCGCCCCCACGGCCAGCGTGCATGACGCCGTGGCTGCCATTGACCGGGGTGGGCGTCAGATGGCGCTGGTGGTTGATGAAAACCAACACTTGCTGGCGACGGTCACGGATGGCGACATTCGCCGGGGGCTGTTGCGCGGTGTCGGGTTGGATGCCCGCGTGCGTGATGTCATGCACAAGACCCCCACGGTGATCACCCGTGCCGAAGGGGTTGAGGCTGCGCGCCGCTTGATGCGTGAGAAAAGCCTGCATCAGGTGCCGGTGGTGGATGAGACCGGTAAGTTGGTTGATCTGGCTTGGATTGATGATGTGACAGGTCCGGTTCTGTTTGACACCCGCGTGGTGCTGATGGCGGGGGGCTTGGGCAGTCGGCTGCGCCCGCTGACAGATCACACGCCCAAACCGATGCTGACTGTGGGTGAACGCCCGCTGCTCGAAAACATCATCCGCAACTTTCGCGGCCAGGGGTTTCATCGCTTTACCCTGTCGTTGAACTATAAGGCCGAAATCATCCGCGACCATTTCAAGGATGGTGCCGCGATTGATTGCCAGATCGACTATGTGGACGAAACAACGCGCATGGGCACCGCAGGGGCATTGTCGCTGTTGCAAGACCGCCCCACGGAACCCTTTGTGGTGATGAACGGTGATTTGCTGACCTCGGTTCAGTTTGGCGCGTTGATGGATTTTCACCGCGAGACGGGGGCCATGGCCACGGTTTGTGCGCGCGAATTTTCCATGCAGGTGCCATATGGTGTGATTCAATCCGAAGGCACCCGCCTGCTGGGCATCGAGGAAAAGCCGACACAGACCTATTTTGTCAGTGGCGGGATTTATGTGTTGTCGCCTGAAGTGTTGGACATGCTTGAGCCCGACACACCGCTGGATATGCCACAATTGCTGGACCGCCTTATGGGCGCGGACAAGATCGTATCGGTATTCCCAATTCGCGAATACTGGGTTGATATTGGCCGGATCGAAGATTTGGACCGGGCGCGCAGTGAGTTCAATTCGGTGTTTGGCAAGTGAGCCGGGTTGCCATTTTATGTGCGCGCGGTGGGTCCAAAGGGGTGCCGGGCAAGAACACGGCGATGATCGCGGGCAAACCGTTAATCGCATGGAGTATTCTACAGGCGCTTGAAAGCGGGCTTTTTGATCATATCGCCGTCAGTAGTGATGCCCCTGATATTCTGGATGCTGCCCAAGCGGCGGGGGCCACATTGCTGGTGCGCCGCCCTGATGCGCTGGCCACTGATATGGTGTCTGTATTGCCCGCGATTGAGCATTGTCTGGCGGCAATCGAAGATGATCTGAGCCATAAGGTAGACAGTTTTGTGTTTTTGCAAGCCACCAGCCCAACGCGGGGCGTGACCGACATCAAAGACGCTGTAGCACTTTTTGACGCCCACGGATGTACCAGTGTGATCACCGGCAGTGCGGCACGCGCATCGCCGTATTTTTCGCTGGTCGAGGAAACACCACAAGGGACCGTAACACTGAGCAAAGTCACCGATCCGCCGCTGGTGCGTCGTCAGGATGCGCCCCGGTGTTTTGCTATGAACGGATCAATCTATGTGGTGAACCGCGCAGGCTTTGGCGCTGATCAACGAATGATCTGGCCTGACACGCGGTTGTTTGAAATGAGCGAAGAAAATTCAGTGGATATAGATACACCGCTGGATTTGCAGATTGCAGAAATGATTATGGCCGCACGCCATCAACTGAGATAGCACCGCCCCAAGTTGGGCGTTTGAAAAGGACTTTGGGAAGAGTATGAGTTATCAAGATCTGATTTCAGACCGCAGCGCCGTGATTGGTATTATGGGCCTTGGCTATGTTGGCATTCCCTTGGCGCAACGCATCTCTGACGTGGGCCTCAAGGTTGTGGGCTTTGACGTGCTACCGGCACGTGTCGCGCAGTTGAATGCAGGGCAAAGCCCGATCAAACACATCACACACGCCGACATTGCCGCGATGGGTGCCGCCGGGTTTGAGGCGACCACAGATTTTGCCCGCGCGGCGGAATGTGATGCTTTGATTATTTGTGTGCCAACACCGCTTGATAAAACCCGCGAGCCGGACCTGAGCTATGTCACCGGCACCATGGACATGATTGCGCCCTATCTGCGCAAAGGTCAGTTGTTGAGCCTTGAAAGCACCACATGGCCCGGCACCACGGCTGAGTTGTTATTGCCTTATGTTGAGCAAAAAGGCCTGGCTGTGGGGACCGATTTCTACCTCGTGTATTCGCCCGAGCGTGAAGACCCCGGAAACCCTGATTTTGAGACCCGCACCATTCCCAAGGTAGTGGGGGGGCACACGGCCAATTGCCGTGCGGCGGGTGAGGCGCTTTATGGGGCATTTATTGACATTGTCGTGCCTGTGTCCTCGACTCAAGCCGCCGAGATGGTCAAGCTGCTTGAAAACATCCACCGCTCAATCAACATCGGCTTGGTCAATGAATTGAAAATCGTGACCGACGCCATGGGTCTGGATATTTTTGAGATTGTGGACGCCGCCAAGACCAAGCCGTTTGGCTTTACTGCCTATTATCCGGGCCCGGGCATTGGCGGGCATTGCATCCCAATTGATCCGTTTTACCTGACGTGGAAGGCGCGTGAATTCGGGCTGCACACACGGTTCATCGAACTGGCTGGGGAAATTAACGCCGCCATGCCGCAATACGTGGTCGACAAGACCGTGCGTGCGCTGAACAAGGCAGGTAAATCGCTGAACGGGGCAAAGGTGCTGGCGCTGGGAATTGCCTATAAACGCGACGTAGATGATATGCGCGAAAGCCCTTCGGTATTTGTGATGGAACTGCTGCGCGATTGGGGGGCCGATGTGGCCTATTCAGACCCTAACGTGCCGGTTTTCCCTGATATGCGCGAACATGATTTTGATTTGTCTTCGGTGGATTTGACGCCAGAAAGCCTTGCTGGTTTTGACGCGGTGATCTTGCTGACTGATCACAGTGATTTTGACTATGAGATGATCCGCAAGCATGCGCACGTGCTGGTTGATACACGCGGTAAATACCGCGATGACGCTGACGTCATTCGAGCCTGAGGAAAACAACACCATGACCAATTATGCCCTGATCGGTGCCGCCGGATATATCGCGCCACGCCATTTGAAAGCGATCAAAGAAACCGGCGGTGATCTGAGTGTCGCCTATGATGTGAACGACAGTGTCGGCATCATGGACAGCTATTTCCCCGACGCCGCGTTCTTTCCCGAATTTGAACAATTCGAAAGTCACGTGCATGGGCTGCGCCGCGCCGGCAAAGGCATTGAATACGTCGGCATTTGCAGCCCTAATTATCTGCACAAGGCACATATAGGGTTCACCCTGCGTGCGGGTGCTGATGCGATTTGTGAAAAGCCACTGGTTTTGCATGTGCCTGATCTGGACGAGTTGGAAGCGATGGAGGCCGAAACCGGCAAGCGTATCAATTCGATCCTGCAACTGCGTCTGCACCCTGCAATTATCGCGTTGCGCGACAAGGTGCGCGCTGGTGATCCTGACAAAATCTATGATGTTGATCTGGGGTATTTCACATCTCGCGGTGCGTGGTATCACGCCAGCTGGAAAGGGTTTGACCATAAGTCGGGCGGCATCGCCACCAACATCGGCGTGCATTTCTATGACATGCTGAGCTTCATTTTCGGCCCTAACACAGGCAATATAGTGCATCACCGGGGCTTGGACGCGGCTGCAGGATATCTTGAATTTGAACGTGCGCGGGTGCGCTGGGTCTTGTCGATCAACCGCGATCATTTGCCCGCGCATACGCCAGAAGGTCAAAGTACGCACCGCTCTATCACGGTGGACGGCGAAGAGATCGAATTTTCCGGTGGGTTCACTGATCTGCACACAGCGTCTTATCAGAACGTTCTGGATGGCAACGGCTATGGGTTGGACATTGTGCGCCCTTCGATTGAACTGGTCAGCCATATCCGCCATGCGGCGCTTGAGCCGGGCCGCGGTGAACAGCATCCCGACATCAAAAAGGTCATCGGCAAAAGGAGTGTCGTTGAATGATCCACGAAAGCGCCTTTGTACATGAAAGTGCCTATGTAGACACGGATGTACGCATCGGTGCGCACAGCAAAATCTGGCATTTTGTGCATGTGCTGAGCCATACGGATATTGGAGCAAACTGTGTGCTGGGCCAGAATGTGATGGCCGGGCCGCATGTGACCATCGGGGATGGCTGTAAGATACAGAATAATGTGGCGCTGTATAAAGGTGTAACGCTGGACCGCGACGTGTTCTGCGGGCCATCTTGTGTGTTTACCAATGTGCTGACGCCGCGCGCGCATATTGAGCGTAAGGATGAATTTGGCCTGACACATGTGGGCCGCGGTGCAACGATTGGCGCCAATGCCACGATTGTCTGCGGGAATGATCTGGGGGCGTTTTGTATGATCGCAGCGGGTGCTGTGGTGGCACGCAATGTGCCTGATTATGCGTTGATGGTGGGTGTGCCTGCCAAGCGGATCGGTTGGGTCAGCCGGGCGGGCGACCGTTTGGGCGATGACCTTATCTGTCCGCGCACGGGCGAGCACTATGTAGAGAATGCAGGCCAACTGCGGCTAAAGGAAAGCTGATGGAATTTATTGATCTGGCTGCCCAGCAGGCACGGCTGAAACCCCGTATTGATGCGCGCATCGCCGCTGTTCTGGGCCATGGTAAGTATATCATGGGCCCAGAAGTCGCCGAGTTAGAGACTGAATTATCCGCCTTTTGCGGAGCCGCCCACACGATTACCTGCGCCAATGGCACAGACGCGTTGCAGCTGGCGCTGATGGCGCTGCGGGTCGGGCCGGGCGATGCGATTTTTGTGCCGTCCTTTACCTTTGCTGCCACAGCTGAAGTGGCCCCACCGATGGGGGCTGTACCGGTGTTCGTTGATGTTGATCCGATCAGTTTCAACATGGACCCTGACAGTCTGGTGCGCGCGATTGATCATGCCCGCAAACTGGGTCTGCGCCCCACGGTGGTGATTCCGGTGGATCTGTTTGGTCAGGCAGCAGATTATACAGCGATCAATGCAATTGTGGCGGCTGAGGGTCTTAAGATGATCGGTGACAGCGCACAGGGCTTTGGCGCGGTGCAAAACGGCAAGATGACCGGCACCTTTGGGGATATCACAACCACCTCATTCTTTCCGGCAAAACCGCTGGGATGTTACGGAGATGGCGGGGCGTTGTTCACACCGGACCCTGACATCGCAGCCTTGCTTGACAGTTACCGAGTGCATGGCAAAGGCCGCGAAAAATACGACAACGTGTGCATCGGGATGAATTCGCGGTTGGACACGCTTCAAGCTGCAATTCTGCTTGAAAAGCTGGCCGTCTATGAGGACGAGATTGCAGCCCGTCAAAAAGTGGCAGAACGCTATGAGGCGGGGTTGGCCAACCATGTGATGACCCCACGCGTGCCTGAGGGGGATCGGTCGGTTTGGGCGCAATATACGTTGCGCCTACCATCCAATACGGCGCGTGATGCGCTGGCGGCGGCGCTTAAGGCGGCGGATATCCCAAGCGTTGTGTATTACCCTGTGCCACTACACCAACAGACGGCGTACCGCGATTTCCCGCAATCCCCGGATGGGCTTGAGACCTCTGCGATGTTGGCACAAACGGTGCTGTCTTTGCCCATGCACCCTTATTTAGAGACTGGTGCGCAGGACCGTGTGATTGCGGTTGTGCAGGACGCGCTGGCGTCTTGAGATGACAGGCCCCCGGTTCACAATCGCTGTTGGTGACCCGCGCAGTTTGGCGTGGCATTGGGTGCTGGATCAAGTCTTTGGCGATTGGTTGGGCCTGTCTTTTGATGTGGCTCAAGGGGTGGCGGGGCAGGTCAGTCTGACTGCTGAGGGCAAGCGGATTGTCTGGCCTGACCTGTTGATCAGTGACTACAAAGCGCGCATAGATATGCAAGGGTTGGGGCAGGCAACGCTTGATCTGACGGATTTTGATGGGTTCGAAGAAGACCGCTTGCCGATATTGCTGGGCGCGGGGGAAATCACGCGCGAAAGCGACGCAATCACGCTGGGATTTGATCCAGTGGCAATGGTGTTTTTCCTTTTGTCAGGCATGGAAGAAACCCTGGTCAAGGCCCGCGATCCCCATGACAGGTTTTCAGCCGCACAGTCGTTCATCGCTACGCAAGGCTGGCTGGAACGCGCTGTGGCGGATGAGAATGTCGAGGTTCTGCGTCAGTTGATGACAGCGCTTTGGCCGGGCCTTGCGTTTGCCACGCGCCAAGGCGGGACGGTGGTGTCGTGTGATGTGGATCAGCCGTTTTCGCCCGATCTGCGCAAACCTTATCCGTGGGTACGCGCCGTGGGCGGTGATCTGTTGTCGCGTAAGAGTGTGGCCTTGGCGGCGCGGCGTGGGTTGAACGGCGTGCTGGCCCCACTGGGCTGGAACGGGCTGGACCTGTCTTACAGTTTTCCACGTTATTTGGATGTGCTGAAACGCACGGGCCTTAAGGCGTCTTTCTATATCATCAGCGGCCATTCCGGCGGTGCCATCGACGGCTGTTATACGCTGGATGAGGTGCCGATCCGGCGCTTGCTGAGCACCTTAGCCGACGCGGGGCATGAGCTGGGTGTGCACGGCAGTTACAACAGCTACCGTGACCCGCAGGTGATGCAAGTCGAGCGCGCCAATCTGCTCCGCACCTGCGAGGATCTGGGGCTGGACACCCAAGGGGCGGACGCACACGGGCGCGGCAACCGCCAGCATTTTTTGCGCTGGGATGGGCAGGTCACGCCGGATCATTTGGACGCCACAGGGTTTACCTATGACACCAGCGGGTCTTTTGCTGATCGGCCCGGATTTCGCTATGGTACGGCACGGCCTTTCACAATGTGGAGCTGGCAGACCCATGCGGCGTTGTCCTTGCGCCAACACCCCCTGATCGCGATGGAATGTTCGGTGATTTCGGATCGCTACATGGGGCTGAAATACGGAGAGGAGGCTTACGCGTTGATGCGGCGCTTGCAGGCGCGGGCGATACGCTATGGTGGGGATTTTACGCTGCTATGGCACAACAGTTTTTTCAATCGCTCAGAAGACTGGACGTTGTTTGAGACTTTGCTGGAAGACAGTGGGACATCTACTGCAAGCGCTCTTTGCCCAAAATGCCTATATAGCTCACTAACAGGAGGATGAGTTTCAATCATGTTTCACTTCATTCTTCAAACTGGATATTTGAACGCCATTTTGCGCGCATCGCCAGAATCTGACGTTACACTATTTAGAATACTAATACCTTTTGCAGTCGCACTTAAGATGGCAAGGTCTGCATTATTTCGCAAAGAGGTTATAATATTCATATGCGTTTATGTAATCTTTCAAGGGTTATCTTATTTAATTTCAGGGTATAAGATTTCCATCTGGCAGATAGCATTCTCAATTAACTATATTTTTATGGGGTTAATTTTTATTTATTTATGCTTCGATAAAAATATCGTACGCCTTTATCGCCAGCAAGAGATTTACTACTGTATTCTAGTCGTCGTTTTATTGGCTCAATCAAAGATCGGATTTATACTTCCTAACACTGACGATGCCTTTCCGGCTGTAAATGGCTGGTATTGGAATGAAAACGATGCTTCCTTGGCGCTTGGCGCTTTTTTGTTCCTGAGTATGTGGTATGGTTCTAATCGTTATTTAATTCCTTTTCATCTTGGAACCATTTACTTAATGAATTTTAATGGTTCACGGGTGACCCTAGCAGCTATAGGGTTATATGTTTTATTAATATATTTAGTGAAGCCAGGTAAGAAAAACTGGGTCAGAGTAATGGATATTGCACTTATTATTACTTTCGTTATGGGTTTGTCGCTTTATTTCACTTTTGGAAATTTCAACAGGACATTATTTTTTCTAGCTATTGAGCCGCTTACAAATCTTATAACACTCACCGAATATCAGAATCCATTAGGCTCCGTTCAATGGCGTACTCAAGTATCTATTTTAGGAATTAAAGATCTCGTTAGTAGCTACTTTATGGGGACTGGCGCTGGTAGTACAATTAATATTATTGATAGCAACTATTATTTGTTGAATTATATCCAGAGTATGCATAATTTATTTTTGCAAATGTTTGTTGAGCTTGGATTATTTCTATCTGCTACAATAGTAATTTATGCTAGAATTAAGTCACCCCTAAAGACTAGTGAATTTATTTCAGTACTAATAGTATTTATCATAATAAGCCTTAGTCAATCAGGTGGAATTTTGACTAATTATTCCGCTATGATAGCATTTTTCTATACTTTGTTGGTTGATCGTAAAACTTTTGCGCAGCGATATCAAAAAATGAGTGTGACTGACGATAGTTTGAACTTGAAGTACAACACACCCGAATTTCACCCCGAGGAAAGAGATCATATTTAGGGTCAGGACGGCATTGTCAGGTTGTTGACGTTGCTTCGGTTCACGCATAGCGCTTGCGCATGATCAGCCAAGTTTCACAACTCCGCTTGAAGGGGTTCCGGTTTCCTCGGTCTATCATCTCCTATGCTGTATGGGCGTATCACCGCTTCGCCCTGAGCTTGCGCGATGTCGAAGATCTTCTGGCCGAACGAGGCGTGATCGTCTCGTATGAAAGCATCCGGGTTTGGTGCGAACGGTTCGGAGCACAGATCGCGGCCAGGATCCGTCGCGACCGCCCAGCTCCGTCCGACAAATGGCACTTGGACGAAGTGGTTATCTCAAT
>TARA_R110002049_G_scaffold309077_1_pt1 | contig 23213 bp, 23 predicted proteins | sample TARA_R110002049 | Tara Oceans TARA_R110002049 (sample SAMEA4396941) | marine metagenome | biome: Polar Biome; feature: [SRF] surface water layer (ENVO:00010504); material: water (ENVO:00002006), including particulate matter (ENVO:01000060) such as... | depth 5 m
GCACATTAAATGCCGCCGGGGGGCGTCCACCCCATCGCTTACGGTTATTCCATCTAGCGGAAGGATGCGGAATCGGGCCGGTTGATACCAGCCCATTCCATTGAGGCACCTGATCTCGGTCTTGCGCATTCTGTCTGAGGCGATCATTTATCGGAACGTGAAGTCTTGACCGGGATCAAACAATTTCAAGCTGCTGCTTCATCACGCCGTTACCAACCTCCGGTCATACTTCCGACATTGAACCATACTCTTCGAATATGGCGGTTCCGGAAATCCTGACATCTACGTCGGGCATGCCATCGCGAAAGACTTCCGCCACATGGTTCACGCTCCCATATCTGTTGTGCAATGTTGCCCAGGCTCCGGTGACTTCGACGACGTCGGTCCGCAAATGCTTGCACAAGAACTCAGCGGCTTCTCCTTGACCATCAAACACGCTCGGCAAACACACACTTCCGAAGCTTTCCCATTCATCAAAAGGTGACTCTCCGCCATCACATCCCCAAGCTCGCATCGCGGAAACGGAATCGAGAGGCCCTGCTTGATTTGCATTGGTGACCGCGTTGCATAGACCACAGTGAATCGCCTCTTCAAATTCGGTGTCAATTTCGTCGGACAAGAAACCGTCGATCACGATAAAATTCCCTGTGTGTTCGAGTATTTGCCTGCGAATGTTATTGCGGTATAGCTGAACTTTTCCACCAATAGCCCACTCCGCGCTGCCAAACATGCTGCCCGGATGAACAAGGACGAGCGTTTTCATCTTCACTCCTTCGGTCATTTTTGCGTTCTGCCGCAGTTGGCCAAGGCATTGCTTGTACGTTTTCAGCGGGTCGTCGTAGGTTGACCGAAACCCTTTCGGGCAGAGAGGTTGAACTGTGTCGGCTGTCTTGAATGAATCGGACGGTGGAAGAGTGAAATACTGCATGAACTAAAACCTTTCTTGTTCAGTCTAAGATTACAATCCGATGATTAATCTGACGTTTCATCGACTAGGCGATGATCAGATCAGGTGCGGGGAAAATCCACGTCACGACAGCACTTAGCATTCAAGCCAGCGGCTATTATCTCAACGCTTGCACTTCTTTCTTACAGTCAACCTGATCTGCACGCTGGATCGGAAAAAGGGGCTTTCTTAGCTTGTTCTATTGCGGCACCGTCGAGGCCCGCGTCTCTTGTTGCAACCAAGTTGAAATGTCCGCTGTTCCGCAAATTAGAAATGTCTCACTTGGCGGTGTTGGAGCATGGCTGAGCAGGGCGGAGACGTTATATATCGAAGCCCTGAACAGCCATGCGGGCAGGGTTATTCTGCGGCATGTTTTGAGGCCGTTTCGGCTTTTTGCTTGGCGCGTCTTGCCAGTTTTGCGTTCCATCCATCACAACGCCGCCCATTGGGCTCGTAGCGCGTCGCTTGCTTTCCCGCGCGCCGTTTTTTTGGGGCTGTTCACCAAGGCGAAACTTTAGCATAGAACAGAAGCATGAAAGACAGACAGATCATGGGGCTGATTGCCACTTTTGTGGCGGTCGCCGAAGCGGGCAGCTTTAACCGTGCGGCAGAGCGAGTCTCTCGTTCGCCATCGGCGGTGACCGATCACATCAACCGGCTGGAGGCACTTTTGGAGGTGCGTCTGCTGGTACGCACCACGCGCAGTATGCGCCTGACCGATGCAGGAGAGCAATTTCTGGCGCGCGGACGGCGGCTTCTGAACGATACCAACAAGCTGGTGACAGACTTCAAAGACGACAACATAGCCTTTACGGGTCGGTTGGTGCTGGCGGTTTCGCCAACAATCGCGGTCTCGCTGATGCCAAAGACGCTGACCACGATTGCCGACGGGCAACCGGGATTGATGATCTCGCTGATGGAGGCACTACGCACCGAGATGTTGCAACTGGTGGAAAGCGGTGCCGTTGCCTTCGGGATCGGGCCTTACGAGGACGTGCCCGATGCTTTGACCTTCCGGCCCATTTTTGGGCAGGAATTTCGCCTGATCCTGCCCGAAAAACACCCCATCGCAGCAAGGGGCTATGCGCGGCCCGATGACCTGCGTGATCTGGATATGATGTGTCCCAGTGTCGGCAGCACGGCGCGGCAGGTGCTGGATGAACTGACCCGCAGTGCAGGCTTCAAGGTGATCCCGCGCTATGAGACGCTGCAATATCCGACGCTGTTTGCCTTGGTCGCCGCAGGTCTGGGCGCCACGGTGATGCCCATTGTGGATCCGACATTGCTGTCGGCTTCACGTTTGGTGGCGGTGCCGTTTGAGGATCGAAAGCTGATGCGCACCATGGGGGTGATCTCGCGCCGTGGCGAGGTGGAGACACAGACCAGCACGCTGGTGATCAAGACCCTGCTGCAAACCGTGTTGACCAATCGTGACCGCTTGGCGCTGACTCTCTGACTATCCGGTTTTCCAGGATAGCAATTTTGATCTTCCCGTTTGTCTGAATTATGTTCATCTGCGTAGGGTCCTCACAACGAGTTGAGGATCTAAGATGAAATTATACATGAGTGCGAATTCGCCCTATGCCCGCAAAGTACGGGTTCTGTTGGCGGAGATGGGCAAAGCCCATGACCTCGAAGAAGTATCGGTCGACCCGCGCGATGCAACAACCGGTTTTTGGGACGTTAACGCGGTTGCCAAGATACCGACGCTGGCGCTGGACGATGGCAGTTCGCTCGGTGAATCCGATCTGATTTCTCACTATCTGTTGACCAATGCACGAGACGCAGAGGCGTTTCGCTGCGACAGTATTGAGCGGCTTTCGGCACTGGCCCTCGCCAATGGGGTGCTGGACACGGGCATGGTGGCGCGGGTTGAAAAGACACGCCCGGGTGCGGAAGACACCGATGCCTTCGTCGCGAAACATCTGAATGCAGTGCGTCGCGCTTTTGATGCGCTGGAGGTAGGCGCGGCACGCGACAGCGACATCCCTGATCTGGCCGATATCGCCTTGGTCTGTGCCGTCGACTGGATTGCGCTCCGCCACCCCGAGGTCACCGTCACCGAGAACCGGCCTGCGCTGGCCAAGCGCGTGACGCAGCTTTCACAGCGCCCTTCATTCAAATCGACGGTGCCGGGATAAGTACCCGAGCAACCAGCAAATCAAGTAAATCCATGGGAGGATACAACATGCAAAGACGGAATTTTCTGAAGACAGGAGTTGCAACTGTCGGCCTTTTGGCGACACCGGCAATTCTTCGGGCCGCTTCGGCGGTTGAACTGACGGTCGTGCACGGCAGCCCGAACGCGCACATCATTTCCGCAGGCAGGGTCGAGCCGTGGATGGAAAATCTCAAAGGGATCGTGGGCGATGCGGTGTCGTTTAGGTACTATCCTGCGGGCCAGTTAGCCAACCTCAAAGGTCTGCTCAGCGCAATTCAGTCCGGCGTTGCTGATGCTGTTCCGATCCCCGTGGGATATGCCAGTGACAAGATGCCTTTGAACGGTGTGTCGATGCTGCCAGGGCTCGGCTCCTCTGCAAAGACCAACATTCAGGCCTATGCCGCCGCGCTGAAAACGCCGGAACTAAGCGGAGAGTTCTCTACAAACAGTGTCGTCCCAATCTGGAATATGGCCTTCCCGCCTTATCAAATCTTTAGTTCCGCAGGTCCGATCAAGTCATTTGAGGACTTCAAAGGGCGTGTCATCCGCTCTGCCGGTGGGAGCATGAATCTTGCGATTCAGTCGCTTGGGGCAGCACCCGCCGAAATCCCTGCCTCCGACATCTACGTCGCGATGGAACGCGGCACGGTGGGAGCAACTCTATCCGCCTTCTCCAGTGTGAAGGGCTATGGTGTGCAGGAACTGTGCGACGCAGCCAGCTCCAACGGGTCGTTCGGCACCTTCACCAACGTCTTTTCTATCCGCCAGCAGAAGTGGGACACGATCCCCGAAGACATCCGTGCCGCGATGATGGAAGCTGGTGCAATGGTTGAAAAATCGATTGCCGAACGCATGGACGGCGAAACGGACAGTCTGGCGGCAGAATTTGCAGCAAATGGCATGAAGATCTATGAAATCCCTGCTGAAGAGCTAGCTAAGATCAACGGCGCGCTTGAGGCGGTCCATACTGACTGGGTTGATCGTCTGGCCGGGCGTGGGCTACCTGCTCAGTCAGTTCTGGATGCTTACCGCGCTGCTGCAGCAGGCGCTGCATGAGCCAGCCTGCGATCTTCCGTGCAGCCGTACCGTTAGACACGGGGCTGCGCCTCGTTGAAAGCGCGATGGCCGCACTCGGCGGGATCGCAATCTCGGCGGCTATGGTACTAGTCTGCACTGATGCAGTGATGCGGCACCTGTTTTCGGCACCGCTCACCTTTCAGTTTACCCTGACGGAAAGTTATCTGATGGTCATGGGTTTTGCACTAGCGCTGCCTTGGGGCTATCGTTCGGGGGGCAGGATCCGCATTTCGCTGCTGCTCGCTACTGTGGGCGACAGAAACCGGGACATGCTGATCCGGGGTGGCAACATTGTTGCCGCCCTTTACCTGGCAGTGCTGGGTTGGAAAGCGCTTGAAAAAACCACGGTAGCCTTTGGCAATAACGATCTGATCATGGGAGTGATCGACTGGCCGGTAGGCTGGTCATGGGTCTGGTTGCCGATCGGGCTTTTCACCTTGGCGCTGCGCCTACTTGTCGATGCAGCCTTGCCAATTGATCCGAACGCAGACTCGGCCCACTGAAAAGGCGCTCACCATGATTGTTTTTGCTGGCATTGCCATTCTGATCCTGTTCCTTGTGCTTGGGTTGCCCGTTGGCTTTGCCTTGGGCGTCGCCGGATGTCTGAGCCTGCTGATGATCGCACCGGAAGCGACCGTGCTGGGGCTGATGTCAGAGGTCGTACATCACACATTTGCGAATTATGTAATCCTGACGATACCTGCGTTTGTCATGATGTCGGAATTCTTGAGCGCGGGCGGTATTGCGGACGATATGATGATCGCCTGCAATCGGTTGATGCGCCGGATACGAGGCGGGCTGGCAATGGCCTGCGTGTTGGCAGGGGCGGTTCTTGCAGCAACCTCGGGAAGCTCCACTGCATCGGTGGCGACCATTGCGCGCGCGGCGTATCCGACAATGGCGCGGCTTGGGTAGGGGCGCAGGCGCTTGACCCCAGCACCTTGCGCTTCCTGCCACCCGTTCGCCCTGGTGCCATCATCGGGGTAGGGCGCAACTATGGTGCCCACGCCGCCGAGGTCGGACCTGAAGTGCAGGAGGAGCCCCGGCTGTTCACCAAACTGCCACGCAGCGTTATCGCTCACGGTGCACCAATCATCCGCCCCACAGGGGTGCAAAAACTGGACTGGGAGGGTGAGGTCGGCGTGGTGATCGGACGGCTGGCCAAGGACGTTTCAGTTGAGGATGCGCGCGACCATATCGCAGGCTATCTGCCGCTGAACGACGTGACAGCGCGCGAGTTTCAGTTCGACAGAACCCCCGGCCAGACGACCTTTGCGAAAAGCATGGATAGCTTTTGCCCGATCGGTCCCGTGATGCTGGTTGCTGGCCCAGAGGTCGACCCCGAAGGATTTACCGTCAAAAGCTGGATCAATGACAGGTTGATGCAGGAAGGACGGACCGATGACCTACTGTTTCCGATCCCCTATCTGGTTAGCTTTATCAGCCGCTATGTCGCGCTGATGCCTGGGGATATTATCGCCACCGGCACGCCGGCAGGGATCGGTCACAGCCGCAAACCACCCCTTTACCTTCAACCTGGCGACAGCGTGCGCATCGAGGTGAGCGGCCTGCCACCTCTGATCAACCGCGTCACAGCACCAACCGGAGCCTGAACCATGTGTAAGACAAGCTATACCCCTGACAGCGTAAAAGCGCAGGCGGCAGAGATCCTGTCGAACTGGGGGATGAGCGCTGACAACGTGGCGCTGACCGCCGAGGGCATGTTGGATTGTGACCTGCGCGGCATCGACACGCATGGCATTTCGCTACTGGCCCTCTACGACAAATGGCGTGTCAGCGGCGGCTTTGCGCTGGATGCGACGGACAAACTGCTCCGCGACGGCCCCTCCTACGCCAGCATCGACGCGCAAGGCGGTTTGGGCTTTCCAGTGTCCGTGAGGGCGGTCGAACTGGCCTGCAAGAAGGCCCGCGAAACTGGACTGGCCGCCGTGACGGTAAAGAACTCCCGCCATTTTGGCGCAGCGGGCTATTATGCACGCTTGGGGGCCGAACAAGGCATGATGCTGCTGGTCGCCACTTCGACCAAAGTGGTGTGCATGGTGCCGCCTGGTGCCGCCGATGCGGTGCTGGGCACCAACCCACTGGCCTATGCGATGCCACGCCAGAATGGTGCACCGGTGGTCTTTGACATGGCGACCAGCACCGCCGCAGGCAACAAAATACGGCTCTATCAATTGTCCGGCACGCCTGTGCCGGAAGGCTGGGTCGTGGACCATGAAGGAAAGTCGGTGACAGACCCCGATATCGCCTCTGAGATCGTCTATGGCAGCCGTCCTGGAGGGTTGACCCCGCTGGGGGCAACGCCGGGCATGGGGGCCTACAAGGGGTACGGCTTGGCGCTGATGGGCCATTTTCTTGGGGGCACCCTTGCGGGCGGCGACTTTGCGGGGTCCAAGAACCGCCCAGCGGACGCCGCAGACAATATCGGGCACTTCTTTCTGGCAATGGATCCGGCCAAGTTCCGCGACCTTGCAGCGTTTGAGGCCGACATGTGCGACGTCGATGAAAGCCTGCGCGCCACACCTGCTGTTGATCCCGACCGCCCGATCCTTTTGCCCGGAGATGTCGAACGTAAGGTCGCTGACCAGCGTCGTACGGAAGGCATCCCGATGGCCGATGCGCTTGTCGATCAACTAAAACGTATTTCAACCGAGGCGGGCGCAAAATTCGTGCTGACGCCGCAACCCGAATAAGGAGATGAACAATGATTAATGTAGTCCCATCTGGTGACATCCTGGGTGCCCGTATCGAAGGGCTCGATCTGTTCAAGCCAGTCTCGGCCGAAGATCACCGCGCCGTGGTTCAGGCGCTTGGCGAAAACGGGATGATCTGCGTCCCCGACCAGCATATCAGCGCCGGGCAACTCAAGGCCTTTGCCCAGCGGTTCGGTACGCTGGAAATCAACGTGGCTAACTCGTTTATGGACGACGACCACCCCGAGGTGATGATCCTATCCAACATCAAAAAGGACGGGAAACCGATTGGCCTGTCCGACGCTGGGCAGGACTGGCACACCGACATGTCCTATTCAAAAGACATCGCTTTTGCCAATGTCCTCTACGGGCTTGAGATTCCGACGCGTGATGGCGCGCCATTGGGTTGTACCGAATTTGCCAATATGCATCGGGCCTATGACGACCTGCCGGATGAGTTGAAAACCAAGCTGGCCGGACGCACCGCGACCCATGACTTCAACAAGTTCTGGGAAAAGATGCGCAGCGAAAAAGGCTCGTCTCGTCCTCCGTTGACGCCCGAACAGCGCGCCAAAAAGCCTCCTGTTTCACAGCCGATCTTTCTGACGCATCCGATCACCGGCGGCACCGTGCTCTACGCAAACCCTGGCTACACCATGCAGATTGACGGGATGGATAAGCAAGAGAGCGATGAAATCCTCGCATTCCTGTTTAAACACCAGTTGCAGGAAAAGTACCGCTTTAAGCATATGTGGAAAAAGTTCGATGTGATCATGTGGGACAATATCGGCACGCTGCACAATGCTGTGGCTGACTATGGCCCTGACGAGCACCGGCTGATCAAACGCTGTCAGGTCATGGCAGACAAGGTGCTGGACGGCGCGGCGTTGCAACTTGCCTGACATTGCACCGGATCAAGGCCTGCGGATATTCTATCGCCCCCAAGACGGGGCACCGCTGGCCCATGATCCCTTCAAGGCGATCTGCGCCCCCCGACCCATCGGCTGGATCGGGACGCGCGATGCTCAGGGGGTCGCCAATCTGGCACCCTATTCTTTTTTTATGCCGATCTCGTCCCGACCCAATATGATCGGCTTTTCAAGTGAGGGGCTGAAACACACCGCCCGCAACGCGCGTGACAGTGGCGAGTTTACCTTTTCGCTCGCGACAATTGATCTGGCCGCTGAGATGAACATCAGCGCAGCCGAGTGTCCCGCGGGTTCCGATGAATTTGCACTCGCCGGATTGACCAAGGGGATCTCGCAGGTGATCGACACACCTTTCGTTGCGGCGAGCCCGGCGGCTTTTGAGTGTGTCACTACAACAACGACGCAGCTTACCGATCGGACAGGCAGCCTGATTGACCGCTTTCTAGTCATCGGGGAGGTTGTGGGTGTGCATCTGGCAGAAAGTGCCGTTGTCGAGGGGCGTTTCGACATCGTGAAGGCAGGGTCGATCGCGCGGGCGGGTTACCGCGACTATGTGACCGTGACACAGACGTGGGAAATGTCGCGCCCTGACGACGAGGCTGACGGACCTCCCTTCGAGGGGCCCTTCTTGCTATTTACACGCGCATTGCGCCTTGATTGCGCGCCGCAATGACTCTTCGTTTGAAACGCGGCCAAGGTATGAGGCCCTCGCCGCCTCGGCATATCCATCTGTAAATTCTAGTACTTTTCTAACGTAGGCCCTTGGACGGCTCTGCCGACACCTGCGCGCCTCCGAGACCGGTCTGCGCAAGGGTGACAGCTATGCTGAGCGCAAAAAAACGCCGTCCCATCGGAATCTCCTGCCTTTCACTCAAAATCGCCGTTTGACATTATTCGATATTTAAAAGATGGTTGCGGTATTATGAATTTTGAATCAGCATCATCAACCCGTTCCGTGCGCTTGTTCGAGGCTTTTGCCAAGATCGGTGCCCCCCAATCCCTGAGCGAGATATCGCATCTTCTGGATACGCCGCTCAGCACCTGTCACGGGCTGGTGCGCGCACTTCAGGATGGCGGATATCTCTACTCCAACCGTGGCACTCGGCAGCATTACCCGACACGCCGGTTGCTACAGATCGCCGAGACCATCGCGTCCAACGATCCGGTGGTGAAGTACTTTGACCGGCATATGGCAGCGCTGCGCGACCTGACCCAAGAAACCGTGATCCTTGGCGCGATGCAAAAGGATACGGTGGTCTATTTGAATGTCACCGAAAGCCCGAGCGTGATCCGCTACAGCGCGCGCCCTGGCGATATCAAGCCACTGCATTCCAGTGCCTTGGGCAAGCTGATGTTGGGCGAAATGTCTGAGGGGGAGCGCGACAGTTTGCTGGCCACGCTTGAGCTGAATGCAGTGACCGGTAGCACCCTGACCGACCTTGACGCGCTGCGCCGTGATTTAAAGAAGGCCGCAACGGCTGGAATTTATGTGACCGAGGGCGAGAACGTCTCCGAGGTGATGGCACTGGCCGCGCCTACCCGTGTGGCGGGTGAGGTTTATGGTATTGCTGTGGCGGGTCCGATCGAGCGGATGCAGCGCAACCGAGATGCGATAGAGACAGCGCTCAAAGCGACCTGTGCCAGCATCGGCGGAGATTTCGGATGACTGCGCCAGTCGAAGTCGCAAAGCGGGATGGCGTGCTGCATGTCTGCATCAACCGCCCTGAAAAGCGCAATGCGCTCAGCATGGCGACGCTGGATGCTGTGGCGGCCGCGTTTAACGATAACGCCAGCGATCCTGATCTTCTCTTGGCGGTTTTGACAGGTGCGGGGGACAAGAGCTTTGCGGCGGGCGGTGATCTTACGGAATTGGCAGCAGTCAAAGGCGAACAGGCCGCTGTTGAAATGGCTACCCGCGCCAAAACCGCGCTGAGCGAAGTACGAAACTTTCCCCTGCCTGTAGTCGCGGCGCTAAACGGCGATGCGCTCGGGGGCGGAGCCGAACTGGCGCTGGCCTGCGATATGCGGGTTGCGGCATCGCACGCGCGGATCGGGTTCATCCAAGGCAAGCTTGGCATCACGTCGGCTTGGGGTGGCGGTGTCGATCTGATGCGCTTGATTGGGCCTGCCCGCGCGCTGCAGATGATGACGCGGATGGAGATGCTCGACCCGTCGAGCGCCACCGACATGGGGCTTTATAACAGTGTCGCAGACGATGCCTCCTCGCTGGACGATGCGCTGGAGGCATTTATTGCCCCGATGCGCAGCCAGTCGCCGCATGTGATGCGTTCATTCAAGGCATTAGCGCTGCAACTGCGCAAGGAAAACAGGGAGGGGATGGACCAGCTGGAGACCAAGAATTTCGGCTTCGCATGGGCCCATCCCGATCATGACAGAGCCGTTGACCGGTTGCTGAACAAGACGAGGGCGACATGACTGATACGGCAACCCAGAAACCGGCGTACGACCACCTGTCGCATACCCCGTCAGGAATCGAGGTGCCGGTCATTGTCACCGGCGAAATGGCTGGAAAGATCGACATCGGTGCACCTGGACAGTTTCCTTTCACCCGCGGCATCTTTGAAAATGGCTATCGGGGGCGGCTCTGGACCATCCGCCAATACTCCGGCTTTGGCACGGCGGAATCTACCAACGAACGCTACCGGTTTCTTTTGGATCGGGGTCAGACGGGGCTTTCCGTCGCGCTCGATCTGCCGACCCAGTGCGGATATGACCCTGACGACGCTATGGCAATGTCAGAGATCGGCAAGGTAGGGGTCTCGCTGTCCAATCTGGCAGAGGCCGAAATTTTGTTCGACCAGATCGACCTGTCAAAAATCTCCACATCTTTCACCATCAACGGCACGGCGGCGATCATCTATGCGATGTATCTGGCCGTTGCCGATAAAAAGGGCGTGCCGCGTGCCCAATTGACTGGCACCATTCAGAACGACATCCTAAAAGAATACGTGGCGCGCGGCACATGGATTTTCCCAGTGCGCCCGTCGATGCGCTTGATCGCTGACTCGGTGCTTTACGCCAACGAGCAAACACCACGCTTTAACCCGATCTCGATTGCCGGTGCCCATGTCCGCGACGCGGGCTCAACGGCGGCTGAAGAAATGGCCTATACGCTGGCGAATGGTTTGGCTTACGTCGATGAATTCAAGCGACGGGGCGGGGACATTGAAAAATTCGCCAAACGGCTGAGCTTCTTCTTCTATGTCCATATGGACTTGTTCGAGGAAGTCGCTAAATTCCGTGCCGGTCGTCGGATGTGGGCCAAGATGCTGTCCGAGCGATATGGCGTGAAGGACGAAAAAGCACTGCAGTTCCGCTTTGGCGTGGTCTGTGGCGGATCTTCTCTGACGGCAGCCCAGCCGATGAACAATGTGGTGCGGGTCGGCATCGAAACCATGGCAGCGGTCATGGGCGGGGCGCAGTCTATTTTTACCTGTGCCTTCGACGAAGCCTACCAGATCCCGACCGAGACCAGCGCCGAAATTGCCCTGCGGACCCAGCAGATTGTGGCCGAGGAAAGTGGTGTCGGACGCACCGTCGACCCCTTGGGCGGCAGCTTTTATGTCGAATGGCTGACCGACCAGATGGAAGAGAAAATCACCCAGATCATGGATGAACTGGATGAATACGGCGGTGTCGTGAAAGCCATTGAAGACGGGTACTTACAAGCCAAAGTTGCAGAGCGCGCCCGCGAACGCAAATCCGCAACCGACAGCGGCGCGCGCCCTGTCGTCGGCGTGAACGTCGGCAAACGTGACAAGAACGAAAGCGACAAGGGCGAGATGTTCAGCCAAGACCCCGAAACCGTCAAACAGGTCTTGGCCAAGCACGAAGGCATCATGGCGAGCCGCGATCAGGCAGCCGTGGACAAATCGCTTGAGGCGCTGGCCAAAGCCGCCGCGACTGACACCGAGAACGTCATGCCGCATCTGGTCGATTGCTGCCACGCCTATGCCACCGTCGGCGAAATGGTCGCCACCCTGAAAAAGGAATGGGGCGAATTCCAGGAACCCATAAGGTTTTGATGACATGACACTCGAGAAAAAACGCATCCTGATCGCCAAACCGGGGCTGGATGGTCACGACGTCGGTGCCAAAGTGATCGCATTGGCGCTCAGAGACGCGGGTGCCGAGGTGATCTATACCGGTCTGCGGCGTAGCCCCGAGCAGATTGTACGCATCGCGGTTGACGAAGATGTGGATATGCTCGGCCTGTCGATTTTGTCGGGCAGTCACAAGGAGTTGGCCCGAGCGGTCATCGCTCAGTTGCACGCAGAAGAGGCGGGCGACATCAAGGTTTTTGTCGGCGGTACCATTCCGGACGAAGACTTTGACAGCCTGCGCGAAGCAGGCGTGTCGGGGATTTTCACCAGTGAGATGACCATCGACTCTGTCATTGCCGAAATCGAACGACAGCTTTCCTGATGGCAGGTCCGCTGACAGGCAAAACCATCATCGAGATCGGCCATATGCTGGCTGGTCCTTACTGCGGTATGTTGCTGGCCGATCTGGGGGCGCGGGTCATCAAGGTCGAAGCACCCGAAGGCGATATCGGGCGCACCATCGGCCCACATCACATCGGATCGCACAACGCCTATTTCGCCTCGCTTAACCGCAGCAAGGAAAGCGTTACGCTGGACCTGACCTCTGATGAAGGGCGCGCAGGATTGGCGAAGCTTGTCGGCATGGCGGACGGGCTTTTCACCAACCTGCGCCCTGCGGCGATCAAAAAGCTGGGCCTCACCTATGACAGCCTGAAACAGATCAAGCCGTCGCTCGCCTGCCTTGCGCTGACAGGATACGGGCTGGACGGACCATATGCGGATTCTCCTGCTTACGACTATGTAATCCAAGCGATGACTGGCGTGCTGCTGTTGACTGGCGACCCCGACGGTCCACCCGTCAAGCCAGGGTTTTCAGCCGTCGACAACTCTGCCGGCATCATGGGCGCGCTGGGATTGGTCGCGAAGATGTTGGAGGGCAAAGGTGGGCAGGTTGATGTCTCGATGTATGACACGATGATGTCTCAATTGAACTATCTGGGCAGCGGATATTTGAACGCAGGGGCACAAACCCCACGGATCAAGGACGGCGCGCACCCCTATATCGTTCCCGCACAGCTTTTCCCGACCCAAGATGGCTATATGGTGATGTTCATCACCCATGATAAATTCTGGCGGCTTTTTGCGGAGTCTCTGGGTGAGCAATCTTGGCTCGAAGACCCCCGCTTTTCCAAAATGTCTGGCCGCTCCGCGAACCGCGACTTGGTGGTGGGTGAAATTGCCAAACGTCTTATGGAAAAGCCCGCTGATGCATGGGTCGAGCAGCTTGCACCGCTGGGCCTTGTGGTCGCGTCAATCTGCACTTTGCCTGATGCATTGGACGGGCCGCTCTGTGCGTCGCGCGAGATGGTGATCGAAATCCCTGTCAAAGACGGCAAGTTGCGTCTGATCGGCAGCGCCATCAAAAACGAAGGTGCCGCCCCAGACTACCGCGCCCCGCCCGCTTTGGGCGAGCACAATGACATTGTTGTAGGGTAGGGAAAATGCAGACGCACCGCTTGCCCCGCCGACAGATTTCGCGTGACCTGACGCGGATTGCGAATGCGCCGGTCAGTGATGTGTTGGAGACGATTGGCGACACCGATGTGCCACCTGCCTTCCGGATTGGCATCACCGGCCCCCCGGGAGGCGGCAAATCTACGTTGATCAACGCTCTCGTGGCAGAGCGGTTTGGCAACTCCCTCGAGACAACGCTGGCGGTGCTAGCAATTGATCCGTCGAGCCCCGTCAGCGGCGGCGCAATATTGGGCGACCGCATCCGCATGGACGCAATCGCCGATCTGCCTGGCCTGTTCATCCGCTCCCTGTCCAGCAGAGGCGCGCGAAACGGGCTTTGCGATAATGTTGTTGATCTGTTGGCCCTGCTCGAAGGGCACGGGTTCAGTGAAATCCTGCTCGAAACCGTCGGGGTCGGCCAGTCCGAAGTCGCCGTCCGTGAGGTGGTCGATACACTGGTGGTCATCGTGCCGCCTGATGCGGGTGACAGCGTTCAGACGATGAAAGCGGGCATCTTGGAAATGGCGGATATCGTTGTCGTCACCAAGGCCGACCAGCCCGGCGCACAGCGGATGGCGGCAGATCTGGCCGCCGTTCTGCGTGCACGCGCGGGCCGCGAGACCCCTGTTATTCAAACCCAGTCGAGCGGCCTCGGCGTGGCCGCATTAAGCGCGGCGATCACCGCGCACTATCGCTGGATTAACGAACACCGCCCTGCCACCCTCTCACGCGAAAAACGACGGATTTATCATCTGAAGGCGTTGATAGAGCGGCAGATACACGAGGCGCTAAGGTCTGATCAACAGATCGCGCAGGGCACATTGTGTCAATCTTACGACCGTCTACTTGCAAGCTTGCGGGTGACGTAAATCTGAAATCCGGGAGGAAACGATGACTGCATTATTTCTGAAAGCAACGGCCGTCGCGGCTGCTATTATTTCCGCAGGTTCTGCCTTTGCGCAGGACAGGCTGACGATGGGGGCCACACATAGCGCATCTTCTTTTTATGCCTATCAGGTCGGGATCACGAACTTTCTGAACACCGCCATAGAAAATATCAACATCAACGTCCGCGAACTTGGCGGCGCTGAAGTCTCGACCGAAGCTTTGCTGCGCGACGAGGTCGATATGGGTATTGCAGTGACCTCTTCGGACTTTTCTGCAATCAAAGGGCAGGAACCTTTCACGAGCCCTGCTGAAAATCTGCGCACGCTTTACTATTTTGCGCCGCTCCCGCTCAACTTTGTGATCGCTGCGGATGCCAAAGTCGATAGTGTTGAGGCGCTCGCCGATATGGCTTTCAATCCAGGTGGGCGTGGCACGTCGACTGAACGGCAGGTTGAGCAGGTGATGGAGATAATCGGCGTGATGCCCGACTGGCTGCGCGCCGAAGGCGGCGATGCGCTGGATGCATTTCAAAACGGCAAGATTGTCGGATTTGTCAAAGGCGGCAATCATCCAGACGGCTATATCCAGCAAGCCGCATCGGCGCGGGAATTGGTATTTCTGTCACTAAACGAAGCGCAAAGAAAAGCGGTCACGGATGCCTACCCCTTCTTTAGTTCAGCCACCAATACGCCGGGCGAATTTTATGGCAAGACCGAGGGCGAGGTGACGACCGTTCAAACCGCAATCGGTATCAACACCACGTCCAATCTCGATGAGGAAACAGCCTATCAGATTGCAAAAGCTGTATTTTCCGATGCGGGCAAACAAGCTGCTTCGGAAGTTTACGCGCCTGCAAAGACGATAGACGCGGCACAGTTGACGATTGATGCTGCGGTGGCACCGCTTCATAAAGGCGTGATCCGGTATCTGGAAGAAGCAGGATATGCGGTGCCCGACACGCTGAACGCTCAGGACTGATCAAATGGGCGATCTGGCACCGGAGGAATTGACGGCAACTGGGGAACACCCACCCCGGTCGTCCTCCATGCAATTTTTGCTGGTGCTGGCCGCCCTGTGGGTTTTGTTCCATCTGGTCGCCGCCGGATCGGGCGTGATCGGCAGCCATGTGTTGCGCAGCGTACATTTGGGTGGGGCGATCATCCTGACGCTTTGCTACAAGCCGCTGGCGCGGTCTTGGCGCTGGATCGACGCTCTGCTGATTTTGGCGGTGATCGTGTCAACGCTTTACCTTGTGGTGCGCAGTGACGCGATCCTGCTGTCCAACTGGTTTACCTATCTCTGGCCGGAGCGGATATTAGGGGCCGTGCTTTTCGTCTCATTGATCGAAGCTGTGCGCCGTGCCCTCGGCTGGGGATTCGTCGCGTTGATCACGGTTTTCGTAGGGTATGCGGTGCTTGGCTCCTGGATACCGGGCGTGTTCGGACACCGGGGTCTGTCTCTTGACCGTCTAATCTTCAGTTTTTACCTCGGCAGCCAAGGCGTAACGGGTATGCTGATCGGTATTTCTGCCAGCATCGTTGCGCTTTTTCTGATATTTGGTGAAATCCTGAATGCCAGCGGGGCGGGGAATACCTTCATCAACGTGGCGTTGCGCATCGGCGGCAGGCTGCGTGGGGGGGCGGGCATGGTGGCCGTGATCGGCAGTGCGTTTATGGGGATGATCAACGGCAGTGCTGTGGCGAATGTCGCCTCCACTGGCGTGCTGACAATTCCGTTAATGCGCCGTCTCGGGTTTTCGCGCAACCTTGCTGGCGCGATTGAGGCTGTTGCCTCCACCGGCGGGCAGTTCATGCCGCCGATCATGGGGCCAGGTGCCTTTCTGATGGCAGAACTTTTGGGGATTTCCTATCTGGATGTCGCGGTCGCGGCGCTGATCCCGTCGACGCTGTTCTATATCGGTCTGTTGCTTGCAGTCTGGCTTCTTGCTGGCAAGAACGGCCTGCAACCGATCCCGGCGGATATGATCCCAAGTCGCGAGGTGACCTATGCCCCCGTGGCCCTGATGGCACTGCTCCTGCCGATTGGCGTGCTGGTCGGACTGGTGATTGCCCGCTTTACTGTTCAATATGCAGTGCTCGCCGCAATTATAATTGCGGCTGTGCTTCTGGTGGTGCAAGCGTTGATCAAACGCGCGAACCGCACAGCGGAGGCGGGTAAAGATGCACCCGTCGCGGCCCTTGCACTGGCGTTTGACCTGTCAGCACGCAATATCGCTTACGTAGGCATGATCATCGCCGCTGCGCAGATTATCGTTGCCGTCATCAACCTCACCGGCCTCGGCGTGACGTTATCGCAAATCATCGTAAGTCTGGGTCAAAGCAATCTGATGTTATCCTTGGTGCTGACGATGGGGGTGGCTATATTGTTGGGTATGGGGATGCCAACGCCCGCCGCTTATGCAGTGGCCGCTGCTGTTCTTGGACCACCGCTCGCCCGTTTGGGGCTGGAGATGCTGCCCGCGCATCTGTTCATCTACTACTTCGCCTGTCTCGCGGCGATCACCCCGCCTGTCGCCTCGGCGGTGTTTGCGGCCTGCGCAATCAGCCGTGGTTCGGTCATCCCGACTGCCGGCCACGCGATCCTTTTGTCGCTTAGCCTGTTTCTGATACCGTTCCTGTTTGTGAACGACCCTGTTCTGCTTCTGGAAGGCAGCCCGTGGCGGATCGCCCTCGCGGTGGTCAGCGGGATGCTGGGGGTGGCAACACTGACACTGGCGACCATCGGCTATCTGATGGCACCCATTCCGGCGTTGTTCAGGATTGTGCTAGGCATTGCGGCGCTGGGGCTCATCATTCCAGGCTGGGTTAGTGATCTGATCGGGCTGCTGGTCGCGGCAGGCGTTTTTACGTTGTTGCTGTCAGGCCGGATTGGATCGTCGAGCGCGCCGTTCAGCCCTGCGGATCGGTCGCCTTGAGTATCCCTTCGGCCAGCATCGTATCCACTTCAGCTTGGCTGAAACCGAGGCCAAGTGCCACTTCAACACTATGTTGCCCCAAACGCGGCGCGAGCAGACGCAGGCGGGTGGTGTCCGAGCGAGTATTGACCGGAAAACCGATCATCCGCAGATCCCCTTCGGTGGGGTGAGCGTGGACCGTAAACATCTTGCGCGCTCGCAGGTGGGGGTCGTCAAAAAGCTGGTCGACGCTGTTCACTTCGCCAAACAGAATGTCTTTCTCAAGCAACAAATCCGTCCACTGGGCATTGGTTTTGGTCAGCGCGGCCTCTTCGATGATGGCATAGAGCGCGTCATAGTTGCGGCTGCGCCCTGCGGGTGTGGAGTATTCGGGATTTTCACCCAGTTCAGCGCGCCCGATAGCCTCGAAAAAGCGCAGCCACTGGTCGCCAGTATATGGCAGGATGCACATCAGCCCGTCTTGAGTGCGGAAAGGGCGGCGGTTGGGATTGATCACGCGGGCATAGCCTGTCTTGCCGCGGGGAGGTTCAAAGGACTGGCCGGCCATATGTTCGGGCATCAAAAAGGCGACCATAGTCTCGAACATCGGCACTTCGATCGCTTCGCCCCCGCCGACGCGCAGACGTTTCACCAATGCGGCAAGGACCGCATTCACGACCGTAAGGCCAATTGCCTTATCCGCCAGAATTGACGCGACAAATGAAGCTGTACCTGTGGCGCGTTCCTGAAGGTCGACGACGCCCGCCATCGCTTGAATGGTGTCATCGGCAGCGGGCCGCCCGGCATAGGGGCCGTGTTCGGAAAACCCGTAAGCGGCACAATAGATCAGGTTTGGGTTCGCCTTGCGCAGGCTGTCATAGTCCAGCCCGAGCCGCACCATCGCATCTGGGCGGGTATTCGAGATGAAGATGTCGGCGTCTTTGACCAGACGCAGGATCAGCTCACGCCCCTTGGCAGATTTCAGGTCACAAGAGACGCTCTTTTTGTTGCGGTTGAGGTGCAGAAATGTGTGCCCCATATCCGGCGAGACACTCGGTCCATTGAACCGGAAATGGTCGCCGGCAAGGGATTCCACTTTGATCACATCGGCACCGTAGTCTCCCAAGGTCTGACCGGCAAGCGGGCCCATGGCGAGGGTTGCCATCTCGACCACTTTAATGCCGCTAAGCGGTTGATCATCGGTCTGTTGGTCGGGCACCATCGTGACTTCCTTCTTGGTTGGGTTGGAGGAACGAAAAATATTGCAGAGCAACAACCGCAGCGACGGTGATCAAGCCCATGGAGTCGGTCCAGCTTCCGGGTTTGATCAACATCAGCGCGCCCAGCAGCAAAAGCGCCGACTCCCAGATACGGCTGGGACGTAGAAAGTGCCCCATTACAGCTGATGCAAGGGCGATGACGCCAATGGCGGCAGAGAATGTGGTCCATAAAATCGTCGAGACATTGCCCTGCATCAGCAAGCCGGGTGTATTGACGAACATGAATGGGATCAGGAAGGCGACCAAGCCCATCTGGGTCGCAATAAGGGCGGTTTTGAACCATTTTGCCTGTGCGATACCGGCAGCCACGAAAACTGCGGCGCAGACCGGCGGGGTAATTGCCGAAATGATAGCAAAATAGAAGATAAACAGATGCGCCGCGAGGTCTTCCGTGCCTAACCGGATCAGGGCTGGAGCAAGGACAGATGCCGCAATCAGGTAAGCGCCCGTTGTCGGCATCCCCATTCCGAGGATTAGGGCCACGACCATCGAAATAACCAGTCCGAGAGCCATATCCCCCGAGGTGATCGAGATTAAGATCGAGGTGAAGCGCACGCCGATGCCGGAAAGTCCGATTATTCCAATCAGGATTTGCGCGGTCGCCGCCAGCACGGCGATAAGAATAAGTGCATAGCCAGATGTCTCAAGCGCTTTGAGCAACATGAGCATGCGGCCCTTAAAACCGCTCAGCCGGAAATTTCCAACGAGATAAATGACGGACGCTACCATAGTGCCCATAAAACCTGCTCGCTGCGGGCTTGATCCGGACATCAGCAAATACAGCAAAACGGCAATCGCGGCAACGAGCGGCAACGTCGCTTGCCACCGCAGGGCCTCGCGGAGCGAAGGGATTTGATCGCGCGGCAGAGCGCTATAGCCGCGCACTTTCGACCCTTGATGAATGGCAACAAACACACCAAGGTAAAACAGCAGCGCCGGAATGGTCGCGGCCAACATTATGTCGACATATGGTAGCCCCAACAGTTCTGCCATGATGAAGGCACCTGCACCCATCAGGGGTGGCATCAACTGCCCGCCGGTAGACGCTGTCGCCTCGACGGCGGCGGCAAAATGGCGGTCATAGTTTAGCCGCCGCATCATCGGGATCGTGAAATTGCCGGTCACGGCAACATTGGCTACTGCAGAACCTGACACGGTTCCGAACAGACTGCTCGCGATAGTGGCCACTTTCGCGGGTCCACCGATGCTGCGCCCCGCTAGTACGAGGGCAAGATCCATGAACGTTTTGGCACCGCCCGTCAAAAGCAGTACTGTCCCGAACACGATAAAGATGGACACAACCGAGGCGGTAACACTGGTAGTGGTTCCCCAAAGCCCCAGATCGCTAGTGTAGAGGTGGTTAACCACTACCGATAGATCAAAGCCACGATGGGTGAATGGCATCGGCACAAGACGCCCCCAGAACGCATAGGCCAAAGCGCAGACCGCGAGGATGGTGAAGCTGGGGCCAATGACTCGGCGCGCGGCCTCAAGAACTGTTATGATCAGCATAGTGCCCAAGGCGATATCTATGGCAGTCAGCGCCTGACGGGCCATGAACCTGTCGAAATTCAGGCTGACCCATGCGGTTGCTGCAAGCGACACCGCAACGAAAACCCAATCAAGATAGGAGGGTGTCCTGCCGCCTTTGCCACGCGCCGAATAGAGCATGAACACCAAAACCAGCGCAAAGCCCACATGGGTGCTACGCTGTATCAGGCTGGGAAAGTTGCCAAAGCCCGCTGTGTAAACATGGAATAAAGCATAGGCGACGGCGATGGAACGAGCGGTCTTTGTCATGCCTGTTCCAAGTGTCCGGTCGCCAGCGCTTTCAGCAGCATCATTGGGGTCGACAAGAGGCGTCGCGGTCATATCAGCTTCTCGCAATTACAGAAGCTGCGCGACGCCCTCGAGAGTGTAGGATTTTTACCCACGTCACTCCGCTTTCAGCATGTCAGGCACCTCAACGCCGATCTCGGCGAGATATCTCAACGCACCGGGATGGAGAGGAATCGTCGACAGTTCTGTTGTCAGAGCTCCGAAATCAACCATTTTCGCTGCAGGATACGCATCCTCCTGAATACTTTTCTGCTCGAACACAGCCTTCATAATGTCAAAGACTTGATCATCGCTGAGAGAACCTGTCGTCGCCACGCCGCAGGCCGCAACCGCGAGAACATTTACCGGCGTATCTTGGCCGGGATAGGTGCCAGCCGGAACCTCAATGGAGGAATAATACGGGTGATCTTCGATTACTTTGGCGATCTGACTGTCGTCCATCCCCACGATCTTTACGTCGAGTGTGGCATTCACTTCCATGAACGACGCATCCGCGACATTCGCGCTGCTAGCGGCTTTGGTAAAGCCGATAACCTGTCCATCGCGCAAGGAATCCACAGCATCTGCGGTGGCGCTCGCCCGCATGTCGGGATTTATACCGAGCGACTGAAACACACTACGGGTTTGTGCTTCGGTAGAGCTGCCTGGAATGCCGACGTTATAAGGTTTGCCATCAAGGTCCGTCAGATTGCTGATCGCGGCATCCGCGCGAGTGACATAGATGTTGGGCAGAGCGGCGTAGCACCAGAGCAGGCGCAGGTCCGACATCTTGTCTTCACCTTCAAAAGCTCCGATGGCACGATATGCTTGGCCCGCCGCTTCGGCAGTCGCCAGACCCAATTCAATTTCGCCGCGCTTCATGCGCCGCAAGTTGTCGACCGACGCCCCGGTTTCCATGATCGTCGGGATCACCGCCCCTGCGGTACCCGCTTCGATGGATTGGCCGACAGACACCCAATAAGTGTACTGGCTTGAGGCGGATGAACTTGTTCCGACATTGATAAACGTCTGTGCCGAGACATGCGATGCAGTAGAGATACAGGCGCCACTCAACAGAACCGCGCGCAAAAAGGTGCTTCTTAAGGATTGAATTTGCATTGAAGAGCCCTCCCAAGCCCGATCTTGCAGGGCATCAGGGCCTGCAGCGATCTCAAGCTAGGGCGGTAATCATAATTCCGTCAAATGGAATAAAAGTATCAACTGATATATATTACGGGATAATACTTCTCGTAGGTCGGACAAAGAGCGGATTGCTTTGGAAATGGCCTAAAATTAGCCGTGTCAGTTCGCTCGATACCTTCGACGCTACTGCGCCCTTCGCGGTGATCAGGCACAGCCGGCGCTGCAGGGGCGGCTCGGTCACGTGCAACACTTGCAAATCGGCATCCGGCGGCACTGGCAGGGTGGATGCAGGAATGAGAGCAATTCCCAGACCCGCGCGTGCAAAGGCGAGCATTGTCTGCACATGGGTCACTTCGAAGCTGCTCTCGATTTTGATCCCGCTCTTGGAAGTCTCCTGATCAAGGTTGCCGCGCAGAGCCGCCGCGTTCGATGCCATGACCACAGAATTTCCAGCGAGGTCTGCAAGGCTGATCGACTTGGCGTTTTCCTTGCGGAAGGTTGGGGGCAACACCGCGAAAATCGGTTCTTCCGCGATGGTCGTAAACGAAAGGTCGGGCTCATCAGCGACGAACGGTCCGATGCCAAAATCGACCTTGCGGGATTTTACAGTTTCCAAGAGCGCCACCGAGGTCTGCTCAACCAACCGCAGCCCGACTTTGGGGTAGATATCGCGAAATTCCTTGAGCACGGCTGGCAGGATCGACCCCGCGATGCTGGGCACGCAAGCCATTGCGATGTGTCCGACTTCGCCCAAGGATTCCTGCCGCAATTCCTCAAGTCCGGTTTCGATCTCGCTCAGGGCGCTGCGCAGATGGCGCAACAACTTTTTGCCCTGCTCGGTCAGTTCTGTCTTGCGGGTGGTGCGCTCGAATAGCTTCAGGCCAATCTGCTCTTCGAGTTGGCGAACCTGCGTGCTGACGACAGATTGCGAGCGGTGCAATTTCTCGGCCGCCGCGCGAAAACTCCCCGTGTCGGCCACGCTGATAAAGCTCTGGAGTAGCTTGAAGTTGTACATTTTTGCTGCCTCCGCAGGTCTCGGTTTGGCCCGCGATCAGCGCATGACAGCGGATGGCTGTCAATGTGCTACCCCTGCGTAAAGGATGCGGGTTGACTTGCTCAATTCTTCAATATATTGAAGGAACTTGCAATACTACGAATAAAAATGCGGAACACTGGGAGCGTCAGATGCCAAAGAGCGAAACCTACCGGACCGATATTGCCTCGAGCACGCCTGACAGCATCACCGTTTTCGGGCGCGATTTTCCAAGCGAAATTCTCGGCACGCTCAACTTTGGCGACATGGCATTTCTGGAGCTGACCTCGCGCATTCCCAACGAAAAAGAATCCCGCATGTTCAATGCCATGCTGGTCACGCTGGTCGAGCACGGGCTGACGCCGAGCACCTTGGTCGCGCGGCTGACGTACCTTGGAGCGCCGGAGTCGTTGCAAGGCGCGGTTGCCGCCGGTTTGAACGGTTTAGGTACGGTTTTTGTGGGCAGCACCGAAGGGGCGGCAAAGATGCTCTACGAGGCGCCCGCGGCGCTTGAAGGTGAGGACCTGCGCAAGATTGCCGAACAGGTCGTCGAGAAGTTCGAGCAGGAGAAAAAGCAGATACCAGGGATCGGGCATCCGTTTCACAAGCCGGTCGATCCGCGCGCGCCACGGCTGATCCAGATTGCACAGGAAACCGGCTTTGACGGGCGGCACCTCAAGCTGATCCAACAGATCGCCCAAGTCGCAGGTGACCGCAAAGGCCGCGACTTG